>OHYE01000083.1_pt1 | contig 74341 bp, 60 predicted proteins | sample 1580141 | NCBI WGS metagenome assembly OHYE01 (sample SAMEA3882530, study PRJEB24775) | human gut metagenome | biome: human-associated habitat; feature: intestine environment; material: feces | place: Netherlands | collected 2009/2010 | reverse complement strand
GGAACAGACTTTTCTTCTACCTTCTTGGAGTTTATGTACTATATGAAAAGGATTTTAGATATGCGCAGTTTGCAATGACAGATTATGTGCATAAGCCGAGATTCATCGAACTCATGTTAAATACACGGTAATCTTCATATACGCGACAAAAAAATGTCCGTTTCCCCACGAAAAGCTTGGGGGAAACGGACTTGCACTAGATCACGTCCCGTCCTCACGACGGGGAAACGTACATTACTTAATTATCAATTTGCGTTGCTTAATGCGTCTCCGCCTCGCGGCGGAGGGCGCACGTTACTTGATAATTATCTTGAATGTATCATTATTGTTTGCTGTCTTTACCATTACCACGGCCACGCCGCTGGCCACGCCGTCAATGGTGCAGGTCGTGTCACCCGCTGGCGTTACCCTGCGCAGCAAGGTGCCGTTGGCGGAGTAGATGCTGATGCCCTCTATGCCGCTGTTGGCGGTCACCACCACTTGGCGATGAGCGGGAGAGGTCACTTTGACATCTTCTTCCGTGGATGTTATCTCGTCAATGCCCGTGGTTCCGTTGCCTTCGCCCAGCGAGCAGATATAGTAACGGCCATGAGAAGAACCGTTGATGTCCAGTGTCATTCCCTCCGTGATGGGCGTGGAGGTGTTCTGCGAAGCGTCATAGAGCGTTGGCTCTTTCAAGGTGCTTACCCCCTTGAAGGTCAGTGTTGTCTGGGCATCTTCCGTGGCGAACAAGCCCAAAGGTATCTTTTGCAGGTCTTTTACGCGATTAATGCTTGCGGCCACATCGCCCGCTACGGTGTATACAGACAGTTCGTTGGCGTTGTTGCCAAGCAGGTTGCGCATAAGCTGGACATCCTCCGTCGCCTCATACCTGTTAACAGCATTGTCAGTGTATGCCAGCACGGCTCCACTCCTGCCCGTCTCGTTATCGGCGGTTATGGTGAAGGCCGTTGTCTCCGTTCCGCTACCTGCATCAGAAACAAACTTCTGCATGTCTGCCGTGAACTTTATGGTGTTGTCACCCGTGGCGTCGACTTTTCTCTCCACGAAGAACGCGCCGTAAGGAGGTATCACTGAAGAAGCATCAGGGGTAAGCCAGTTGTTGCCGTCAGTGCCGCCTACGCCCGGCCCATTCTCGGTCTCCGTCCAGTAAGCCCCTGTCAACAGGCCGGAGTTCCCGGCAAAGAACGCCTGCAAGTCAAGCGGCGCCATGTACGGGTTGCCCACTATCATGTACTTGCCGTCTTGTGAAGCGTCGAGCGTAAGCGATACGTCGTCGTTGCGCTTAAGGGCGAGAGGGTCGCTGCGGTCGAGCAGGCCGGATATGAACAGCCTGCCTTCATTCGTGCGGTCGATGGTGCCGGTGCTTACATCATAGTCTGTATCGGCTTTCGGGAAGCGGAACACGAGGCTGCCAGCCGTGCCGTCGCTCGCGTTGGCCGCCTTTATTGAGAAGCCGGCTCCTGCCGTATATGGCACTGAAGCGTCATTGTAAGCCGCGCTCCACATCGGCGTTGAAGTATTGAAGCTTACTTTTGCATTGGTTGTCTGGTCCTCTACTATTGTCGCATCCTCGTCCCAGCTGCGCTGGTAAACGGCAGGGTCAAGGCGGCTGTAACCGCCATCGTCGAACGTTATGCCGGTGAAATACCTTTCTTCGGCCTGCGTGCCGGTAGATTTGGTGTACCAGTCGCCGGCATATACGTCACGCAGCGGCGTGCTGACCAATGTCCACGTCTTAGTAGGCACGGACACGTCCATCCACGCCTTGGTGTAGATGAGCTGCTCGGCATGAAGCATCTGCGCGCCCTGCATGAAGTGGATGTCGTGGCAGATGTTCACACGGAAACGCTGGGTGGTCATGTTGTTTGTCCTCCCTTCCGGGTCTTTGTCATACACCATCAGGTCATACTGTATGTTCTCCGTCGGGTCGCCCATGCCGTCAGGACGCAGGCCCGCGTCAGTGCCAGCCCATGAAGAACCGCTGTCACCGCCGGCAGCGAAACCGGCCATATACAGCCGCGCCTTGCTGTCCGTAGGCATGACAACGTTCGAGAACAGCATCGGCACAAAGCCTGCAGCCTCGTCGTCGTCGGTATATGAGCTGTCGATTATCTTAAGGTCTGCCGCCTTGGCGCGTTTCCACATCGTGTCGTTGTTCCAGTTGTCGTTCTCGCCTCCGCTCCATACAAGGTTTTCGGGCACTACCTTCATAACCATCGGGAACGAACCCCAGCAGCTGTTGTTCACGGCGCGTCCGTGCTCGGCAAAGTTGATGGCGAACGTATAGGTATATCCTTCGCGCGGAGCGAACGTAAACTTCGTACCGTCGGCAAGCGTCTGCTCGTCAAGATAGAACTGCACTTCCGCCTCGTCAACGAAGTCTGAACCTCTTTCGTATTCCTGTGCCTTCAGGCTCAGTATTTTACCGATGGGGTAAGTGTACTGGCTGAAGTCCTCAACGTGTACAAGTCCCGTGTAGTTAGGGTCGTCCGTGTCAATGAGGTACAACTGGGTATAGTCTACGTCGCCAGCGCTCTCAATCAGTCCAAGCTCCTCTACATTGTCGCTCGTGTATTCCGCACCGCGCAGGCTTATCTTTACGCGCCTGCCACTCTGTCCGTCGGTATAGGCAGCGTCCTTTATCTGGTAGAGACCTATGCGCAGTGCAGGGTTCAGCCCTTCAGGATAATCAGTGATTTCGTTGAAACCGGCATGCAGCTTCGGAGCTTCGCCGCTGGCCGTAAGCGTAAGGGGCACATAATCCCAACAGATTCTCTCCCACTGGGCCTCCGTCAATTCCGAATCTGACGGGCGCACCGTTGTAATCGGGCTAATCACAAGCTCCAAGCCATTTTCCAAGATAGCGATGTCAAGGCTCGGCCTGTGAAGCACAAGTTTGTGGTTAAGACCGCCCTCCGGCCCCGGCTGGTCAAGATAATACTGTATCAGGTTAATCTGGTTCCGCGTAAGACCGTCATGAACACCCGGTTCTGCTGCAACAGGCACTACTCCGTCAAGGCTCTCAACATCACGGTAAGCCCTGATGTCACGGAGCGATGTCAATGCCGACTGGAGCGACTCACCGCCACAAGTGTCGTTGGGGGCAACAAACTCCTGCTGGCTGCCGAAGAACCAGTCGAAATAAACGTCAGTGTCGATTGTCTCATACTGCTCCTCACCTGTTTCCGGGTCGCGTACCACATTGCCGCTTTCATCGAGCTGCGGCACACGCAGCTGCGCCGTGAAGTTGAACGCCTGTCCGAGGCAATGGTCTCCATCGGGTTCGGCCACCTCGCCGTTAATCTTGATGAGCGTCTGTGCCGTCACATAGAATGTGCTCTTTATGGCACACGGGTCGTTCATAAAATCGGCAAAATCCTTGATGGTATTAGTACCTTTGTTTTTGCGGTCGAGTATGAACATTATATAGCGTGTGTTGGGTATCATGTTTGAGTAGAAATCTACCACCAATTCACGATTTTCATCCGCTGCCGAACCAGAACGGTAGAAGTAATACCGCCCACCTTCATTCTTTGGATTATAGTATGCGATATTGTTTTGGTCGGGAACATACTCTGTGTTTGACTCGAAGTTGAGGTTCCAGTGAAGCGAGGCTATCGTCTGGTCGTAGCCAGGGTGTTCGGGGTCTTCACTCTCGCCGACACCGATTTCAACTATCGACTGCCTGATGGCATCAGCTATTTGCTCTACGGTGGGATTTTCATTGTTGCCTATCAAGATGTTGTACTTTGCCTCGTCTATGAAGCAGAAGTCGATACCCTCGGGTTCGAGACTACTGTCTGTTTCATCGGGGTCTGAACCGAGGCGTTCGCACAGCTGATACCAGTCGAGCGACGCGCGAAGCAGCGTGCGCTCACCCGTGCAGGCATAGTCTTTCTGCATCACTGTTGCCGTAGGCTGGGCTATGTACACCTTAATCTCGTCAAGATAGAAGTCGCCACCGGCCGTAGAGCCGCAGTTGTTGTCTACCTTCAGCTCATAGCTTACAAACTCGTCGGTACGCTCGTCCTTGTTCAGAAACGAGAAATATATCTGATACCAGTCATTCTGCTGTGAACCGTAGCCGTTGTCGTTGGTATATTCCGAGCCGTCGCCGGTATCAAGGTGAGTAGTGGTTATTATCTGTCCCGTAGACTGACGGTAAAGAGGCACTCTCTCACCTCCCTGTGTAACGCCATAAATTGTGAACAGCATGGCAGAGTTCTCACTGTTGTCCACGTCTTCATCGGCACTCTTAACCCATGCGCTCACGAACAGCTCCGAACCGGGGCAAAGGTTCTCCGTGAACGGCAGCGTGACTATGGTTCCGGGGTTGTCAGACGCGTCAACGTAGAGGAAATAACCCTCGGCGTTGCGTCCTCCGAGACCTTCATTTGTCGGTCTTTTCACTGAATTTTTTACTATGTCACCGTAACCTACATAGTTGTTGGTTATAGCGTAAGTTCCCCACTCGGCAAAAGGTTGACGGTTATAAGCACTGTTATCATCTGTTGAACCGTCGAAATCAGCTGTCGTTGAACCGTCGAAGAACGCGTAAGAGCTGTAACCCCACTCCAACGGGAACGGATAATACCAATGGCTGCTCTGCCCAAACATATTTGCCACGTTGGGGTCATAGTCGAACGTGCGCGACGTCAGCAGCTTGTAGTTCTCGTTGCCGTCAAGGTAGTTAGGCGTACGGGTCGCGTAAGCGTTGCTGTACCAGCTTTCATTGCGGTTTATCACGTTGCCGCTCTCGCGGTGGCGGTCAATGCGGTCAAGCTCGTGCTGGGTGAGCAGGCGCGTGTCCTTCTTGAACGTAAGGTTGAACTTGGCTATGTTATAAGTAATTTCGCCCACAGTCTTCGTAACAACGATTGTGGCCGTCTGCCCGTCGCTCACGCTCCAAGGTTTGCGTGAATTGGCCGAAGCCGGACGGAAGAATATTGCGCGGTTGTTACCGCTTAATGTTATGGAAGTTGATCCATTTCCGCCTGACGCTCCATTATGGTTTCCTCCGGAAAGAAGACGGAACACGTTGTTCGGAGAAGATATCGTAACGGAAAGGTTGGTGTTATTATCACCGTCTATGCGGTAACCGTTGGCAAACTTCGACAGGGCTACAAGCTCGTCGGTCTGGTTACCGAGGTGGTCGCAGGGGAAAGTTATGTCGTATTCCTCCAAAAACTTCTTACCGTCTCCGTCACCTCCACGATAATCCGGGTTCTCAAGACGCCCCATACCGTTCTTCCAGCCTTCGGTCTCGTCGGCTCCGCCACGGTCGTCTACACCTATTATATAATAGATTACACGCAGGCTCAACGTTGGCTCCCAAAATCCATCATTCAAAAAGCTACCACCATTGCCTGAATTGAAGTTCTCGGTAAAGTCAATATAACCTGACGCATCGCAAGCTATTATGTAATAATTGTTGCCTACGCTGTCGTTGTCAAATCCGTTGTTGACATAACTCCTATATTCTGCATCTGTAGGATAAGTAAATGTAGCCCGACCCAAATCTGTACCGTTTACTGAGTGTCCGCCAACATAACCGTTGGCAAAGCGGTAACTGTTTTTCGCAGGCTCTAACAAGTCATAAGTTCGCCTATTCAAACCACTACCCTCAGTATAGCTTAATGTGCTTTCGGTAACAAAGTTGTACCAACGCTGATACGACCGCGCACTAAGGTTTCCGCCGGGCGAATAACTTGCTGGAACCACGGGCAATGTCAGCTCCACTTCACTTCCTTTCCTTACATACAGCGTGTCGTAATACGTGTGCGCTGACTGGATAGAATCTCCCGTGTACGGATTCGCATAGTAATGGTTCGTATCGTCGAAAGTGTCCATGTCTTTAGCCGCCTGGCTGATATTGTTGCGCATGGTGTACCATTTGGCCTTCTTGTGCTGCACCTCACTATCTTGATAAGTGTTCGAGATAGTCTGTCCCCATCCACCCATTGGCAGAAGGAATGACAAGGCCCAGACGGACAACGCTTTTATATAAAAGTTTTTGGTTTTCATGTTTCAAATCCTCCTTGTCAGTTTACTTTAAACATATTGAGCACTTCACCGCCCAACAGGCGCATGCCGTAAGAGCCGCCGGCTCTCGTGCCCGTCTTGAACTCTACATCGGTGATGTCGATTGTATGTATTGTTACATTATATGTGCGCGTCAACAGATTGGGATTGGTTTCCTCAACTGTGGCAAACCATGACACCGTTAACGAGAGCGGTAAGTCTGTGCCGACGCCCACCCCGGCAGACAAGGCTGCGCTCAATGTAGCACCTGAATTTGACACATCAGTTATTTTGTCAGCCAAATCATCAGGAACAGTCCATTGCTCAATTACCAATTTCGCCGTATTAGTTGACGATTTCATGCCGGCAACAGTAAACTCGAACTGCGCTCCTTCCGCTATGTACACTGTATAATTTTCCTCTTTAACATTCACTTCTACAGGGTAATTGCCTATCGGTACCACCCATGAAAGCCACTCTATTTCAGGAGAAAAATCAGGGAATGTAAGCGTAAGGGGATAAATGCTGTTACGCGGCAAGACGTGGAGACGGGGGCTGGCCGTATAAGTGGTAACGCCGGTGGTGTTGCCGGTAGCAAGTGTCACTGTAAACGGCAGTCCCTCTGGCGTCTCGTTGACATAAAACGAGAACAGTCTGCCGTCCGCCGTATCCTCTGCATCTCTTAGCTTGGCAGTGAACTCGCCGGTGCGGTCGCCGTAATAATCGCTTGAAGTCGAACCTTCCATCAGCGGCACATTCTCAGAATATCCCGAGAATGTCACCTCACTGTCGTCTGTCACGTCGGCACCATCGCTCACTGTAAGACGGATTTTACCGACAAGGCGCTCAAGCGGCAAATCGACGACAATGCCGCCGCTGGCGTTCAGGTCGCCGTTGACAGTTATCGTGCCGACCGCACTCATTGGGATATATTTGCCTCCGTCCAAATCTATTTTACCGGCAGGGTCAAGCAGACGAAACTGGTTTAGGTCACCGTTGCGCAACTCAAAATTGCTGTCGGTACTTGCCCCGAAGCAATCGTCGAGCAACTGTTTGCCGGTCTTCTTGGTCGTACTGCCTGCCGAACCGTATTCGCCCACATAGTTGTCGATATTGGCAAAAGCGTAGAACGTGTATGTTCCGGGGTCTAAGGTAAAGGTTCCAGAAGTCCAGCTTGTCAAGTTCCCCCCTTGCGCCAAAACGTCGGCACTAAGGTCTGGTGAAATGTCATCATACACACGAGATGTGCCGTTGTCATCCTTCACGATGTACACATACAACGTGTTGATGAACTCGTGCTCCTCGGCATTTACGTCTCCTCCGGCGCGTGAACCGTTAAGGTCACCTATCACTCCTGCCGACACGTTGACCTTAACGGGTACGGCGTCGCCTCCTGTAGCAGGGCAATCGCCGTACTCGTCGCCGTAACACGACGACAGCAAGACGGCGCAGGCCATGGGGACGGCGGCCAGCGCGCACCTTAACATTTGTCTGTATGCTTTATTCATGATTTTCATGTTTTACGGTTCGTTACATTGGCAGGGTTTCTTCTTCAAGCAGCACCCAGTCTTTCACATAGACATGAGCCTTTATTTCCGTGTCGTCAGGCACATCACCACCGATTGACGCAACAGTTTTTACTTCTACCTTATATATATTGTTGCGCACTACGGCATACTCCATAAGTCCGTTGGTCACGTCACTGTCGTCATTGCTGTGCCGCAGCCACCATACATAGTAGCACAGGCCTTTATAATATGTACGCAACATTCCGTTGCTGCTCTCGTAAAGCCTGGCGCGTGTGTCGTCATGGCCGCCTTGGTTGATTTGAGGGTCTAAGGGGTCGCTCTCGTCCACACCAAGCGTGGCGAGAAACGCCATCCATGTTACATTGTCCAAGCCGTTACCTACGTTGGCTGAAGCATCGGCTTCACCCTGCAAGCCGGTGAAATAGCCTGCAAGTCCTACGGGGTCGTAAGGCAGAGCCTCACAGAACGCCGTAACATCAGCCCACGTCTTGCTTTTCAAACCATCCACCTCCGCATTGAAATAAGCAGCGAAGTCGGCCTGCTCATTGAGCTGCCCCATCATTGCCGTGAGCGACGTGTAAAGCCTGTCGCTATAACGGAAGAACGTGTGTCCTGATTCATATCCGTCGAGAGCGCTCCCCGGATTGAACTGAGCCTGGAAGGCCAGCCCCGTGTTGTAGGTCTTGGCCGTCTGGTCTTGCGCCGTGGTATTTTCAAGGGTATAGCCGACGCGCTGCCATACTTGGCCATCTCCCGGGTCGGTTATAGGAGTTCCGGCTGTCATGCGTGTGCTCCACCACTCGGGGTCTTCAAAGCCGGAATACAGGTAACTGCCGTCAACATAAAGCCTGGCGGCATTCACTTTTTGACCGTCAACAGTAGTGAACGGCGTATTATTGAGTTCTGCGTTGGTTGAGTTTTTGTCGGCTGTCCATGGGTCGATAACATAGTTGGTAGGCAGTCCGTCCGCTCCCGTTTCCTCTATGCCGAGATAGGTAACGTCGCCGCCTGTCTTCTTCGTCGGGTCTTCAGACACCCGCTTAAGGAGGTATGAGCCGGCGCTAAAGTCGTTGATGATTGTCGCACCGAGAATTTTAACCGATGCGTCCGCATAGTCGGTATCGGTAAGTTTAAATTCGCCGTCGGCTTTATAGTCTACGCGTGCCGCGACACGCTCAACATTGACGGAGATTGTCGCAGGGTCTTCTTTCGGATTATTCTCAACGACAAGCCTTTCGCTGGGTTCGTCGGCCAAAGCCATGAGGAAATCCGAATACGTACCGTCGTCAGATTTCGTCCATGCCGTCGTATATATCTTGTCACGCACTTTGCTTAGATTGTCGGCGGTTCTCCACCATAAATCGTCTCCCGGATTAGCCACTACGATTACATTATACGTACCGTTATCTACATCGGCTTGCTGCGTCTCGGTAATCCATTTTCCGTCACCCGAAGTGACATTGCCAAAGTAAACCGCAGCTATTACAGGCGTTTCATCCGGACTGTTGACGTTAGCATTGCCATCAAAGAGAAACGCCACGGCGGAATTCACCCTGTTCTCATAGTCCTGCCCGGCTTCAGGACCGTCGCCGGTCTCACCGGCGCCAGGATTGGCGCGTGTGCCCTGTACACCCGACAGGCCGAAGCTAAGCTGGATGTACGCCTTGCCTGTGCCGGCGGTGCCGCCTTTTTCGGGCGGGCACTCCAAGTCGTCGCTCATGCTGCACGACGTTGCCAGCAACGCCAATGACAGGCAGAGGGCTGTGCCACAGTGTTTATATAATCTGTATTTCATTGCAATTGTTTTTATTTTGACATGGGGCGGGATGGATGTTTCCACCTCTCGCCTTTTCACTCTTTCAGCCTTATATATTACAGGTCTTCAAACTGTATGCGCTTGCTCCATCCGAGCACGCTGATACTGATGTTGATGTATTGCAGCTTGCCGTTCAGGAGGAAGATTTCCAGGTCGTAGTCATATCCGCGGTCAAGGAATTCCTGCTTTGAGTAGTTGCGTATTTCGTCATAATTGGCAAGGCGCGAGAGGATGTCCGGCAAGTTGAGCCTTATATTCTCATAGTCATTGTCCTTGTTTCTTATGACAAGCACACCGTCGTCCCCGGCATCGTCGTGGCTAATAAGACGCGATGTCATGAACTCGGCGTGGCCGATATGGCCTACACCTTCGAGTATGTTGCCGTTTTGGTCGGTAGGCGGAGTGAGGTCGTCCGTATTCCACGTTGCATAAGGGCGATAAACAACAGTGCCCGTAGTCTCGTCAACGGAGTTGTCCCACAGCAACGTAGAATTGCGGTCGGTAATTGTCATGTCATAGTTGGCAATGTCCATTTGCGTGGGGTCACTAAGCTCGCGCAGGCTGACGTTGATTCTCTTGGTGTCGCGCATGAGAGAGACTGTGGCGTAAGCGGCACGGTTGGACTCGCGGCTGTACACCTGCACAGGCTCTGTAAGCATGCCGTGCCAAAGGGTGTCGAGCGGCAGAGAGTTGTTGGCGATGTCATACATGTTGTCAGCCGTCTGAACGCGGTCAAGCTGTATGCCGAGGGCTGTCATGTCAGAGCCTGCCTGCATGTCGGTACGCACAAAGCGTGCGCGTGAGTCGGCAAGCATGTCGGCATAAGGACGTTGTCCGGCCAGTGCGATAAACTGATACTTGCCGGGAGCCAGGTCGGTAATGTGCATGGCATAACCGGCATCCTTGAGTGGCGATGACGCCCCGATGTTGCTTTCCTCCTGCGTCTTTACAAGCTTGCCCTGCTCGTCGAAGATGTAAAGGGTGACGGAGCCGACGTGGTCGTTGAACATGTCGGCGCGCTGAAGATTGTAGTCATACTTGAAGTTGACGTAAAGCCCGTATGGACAGTCGCTTAAGTCTTCCTCCATCATGTCACACGAAGTGAGCGCGGCGGCTGCGAACACTGCGCAGCACAACCATTTGAAAGTTTTTTTCGCTGAATATTTCATACCTCTGTGGTTTTTTATTATTTCCATTTCTTCTTAATGTGAGTGATGGGAGTTATTATAGAACAGACAAGGCTTATAAAAGCTGTAGCTATCGAATTTTCCACTTTACGTTCTTCACTCTTCCCTCTCCACTCTTAATATATTGTCGCCCTCTTTAACAGGGCGGTTGTTGTCTTATTTGGTGGGTGCTCGGTATGAGCGCCGGTGTCATCCAAGCCTTACGGCTAATTTGACTTTTCTCCAAACTTGGCGGAAACACTAAGGTCCTTGCCGCCGATGCTGCCTGCAACAGCTGTCGTAATTGTTGTTTTTTTAATCCCGGTGGCGCCATCACGACGCCACCGGAACGGAATTTATATGCAATGTTAAAAACTGCCTTTTTTACAAGTCTGCGCTTTGTGTACGCTTAGCCCAAGAAAGAACGTTGATTTCTACAGAAATCCAAGACTCTACCGGGTCATCAGGAGTTCCGTAAACCTCGGGAACTTCAGGATAACCAATCTCTGTGATTGAGTTAACGCTGATTTCATACCAGTTGTTGCGGAGAACGCCCCAACGGCCGAGCCAGTTCTGATCTGCATTAGGCTCGGGATAGCTGGTCGCGCCACCTGCAGTCCAAGGTGTAGAATCGTCGCCGAAGTGCTTTACCATAACAGGATAGTAGCTGCGGCCACCCTTATAGTAAGCTATGCTGTTGTCAGCATTGATTTCTGCAATGATTGCGTCATTGCCAGCTGCAGTCAATATTGCAGGCACAACATCGCCCTTAAACTTAGAAACGGAAGCGTCCTTTATCGTAACCTCTGCAACATCAATGTAACCGCCTTCATCCGTGCTTGAATAAGTTACAGTGAGGTCATCCTCGCCAAGTCCTGTATTGGGGTCATCAAGACCTGAGGTGGGATTCTGCAAAGCTGCTACAACAGTTGCATTCTGCAGGTAAGCAGCCTTAACGGCTTTATCAAGACCTTCCTTATTGAGGATGTTGTCCTTCAAGTTGTTGATTACATAGAAATCCTTGCTGTCAGCATCCTGGCCAGTTACTGTAAGGTCGGCAGCCACGATAACGCGGGTCGTCTGGTTCTGGTTCTGGTTTGCAACATTAAATGTGTTCTCCAAGCAATAGTCGGCTGCGCCGGCAGCTTTGAGAGTTGTGGGAATGCCGCCAATTGCATTGTTGAACTCACCGGGAAGAGTATAACCGTTGCCGTCATAGTTCGGGTCGATGCCCCAGTATGTGCGGTAAAGGTTTGTCGCAACAGGATTAGAGCCTACGAAACGATACCTGTCAGCTGTCGGGTTCAACGTTGAAGCATATCCCCACCAGTTTGCGCCGTCAACATTGCGGACAATGTAAGTTTTAGTGTTTGTCATGTCAAGCGCCCAACCAGCTATTTCAGTAGCAAGGCCGCCTGCTGTGGCAAGGTTTTCTCCTGCAACGACAGAAACCTTGGCAACAGCACGCTCTACATAAACACTTGCTGCAGGATTAGCCTTAGCCTCTTCTTCTGTTGTGAAGATGTTGTTCGGGTCGATTTCAGTGAGCGTCACAACACTGCCACCTGTCGGGTCGTTAGCACCACCCGGAGTTGTATAAAGCGGAGCGTTGGTCATGAAGAAATAGCCTTTGTCAGCCGTATTTGCCAACTGAGCGACATCTACAGTGGCAATCATGTCTTTCACATTAGCAACTGTAGTAGTACCTGCTGTGATGCCAGTGTTGTTGATTTGCCATCCCTCAGCAGCACTTGCTCCTGCGTCTACGATGTTATTGTCGTTAACCGTAACAAGGGCGTAAACATTTGCGTTTTCATTTTCAGGCCTGGTTATCTTCTGTGTCAGCTGGTAGGTTGTTGTAATGTTTCCACCAACATTTGACGAAGTTCCAAGCTTAAGGTCATACGCCCCTGTGAAAACGGCTGCATCCTCGCTTGTTCCTTCGAAAACGAACAACGTTGCGTCTTCAACATTGTACTCCTGTGCCGTACCGTCGTCGAAATTGTCATTGGCACGCGAACTCGGCTGTGTAGGCAGGTTGATAGCCAAGCTAATGTAGCCTTTCCCTGTGGTGGAACTGCCAGTGCTGGGACCTTCGACCAATGAGTTGTCGTCGGAGCAGCCCATCATGAGGCCTGCTGCCAAGGCTAGCGCGAAAAAAGAAATCTTTTTCATGTCTTTGTTGTTTGTTTGTGAATAGTGTTAATAATATGTTTATCGGAAAATATTCCTTGTTGTTTTGCTTGCCGCTGTTTCGCACGGGCTGTCCCCGTGTTTTGTAGAGACGCGGCGTGCCACGTCTCCATCGACGAGCTAGCCTTTTCGCTGCTGTGTGTAGAGACGCGTTTTCGCGTCTTGGCCAGCTAGCTTGCGGCGGTAGCGCCCATCCCTAGCTTGCTTTTCCTTGCTTGCTGAGACGCAAGAATGCGTCTCTACGGGTTGGGGCTTCTTTCTCTTTCTGTTTGCCCCTTGTTTGCTGAGACGCGGCACGCCACGTCTCTACAGGGATGGGGTGGTAGCTTGACTCCCAAAGCGTGGGACTGAGACTCCCAAGGCTTGGGAGTGTGACTCCCAGCGGGTGGGAGTCTTTTGGACAGGCTACTCCGCCAGCTTCAGGTTCTCCGTGGCTCCCTTCGCGCCAGCCTGGGCGGCTTGGGTGAGCAGGGACTTGGCTTGGGCGGTGTCGCCCTTTATCATGGCGAGCACACCCTTGGCGTGGATAGCCTCGGGAGAGTTGCCCGCGCGCTCCAGGTATTCGGCCGCTCCCTGCAGGTCACCGGCCTCCATGCGGGCGCAAGCGGCGTTGAGGTTGGCCGTCTGGTCTTGCGGATAGAGCCTTACGGCGGTCTCCATCACGTCGTTGAACTCCTTGGAGCCAGGCTCGTAGGTCTGCGCCACCATGAACATCTCCTCCAATGAGAGCTGCTGGGGCTTGGTTTTCAGCACCTCCTTGGCTTCCTCCACGGAGAAAGGCTTCACGGTGTAGCTCACCACGTAGTCGGAATGGCGCAGGGCGGGATAGTAGGTGGAGAGCATGAAGCGGTAATCCGCGGGATACTTCGACTTGATGCGCTGCTCCTTCACGTCAGGGTCAAGACCGCCGTCGTCTATCAACTCCAGGATGGCCTGCTTGTGCTCCAGGTTGCTGGCCGCCACCGCCTCGCGCAATCCCTCCCAGTCCTCGGGAGTGGAGGAAACGGTAAACTTGTCGCCGGGCAGCTGCACCAGGTTGCTCACGTATTCCCGCAACGTCTTGGCGCGGTTTTCCGCCAGGTAGGCGTTGTGCTCGTAAGGCGACTCGGGAGAGGCATAGCCATGGATGTCGATGTTGGTGATGGTGGTGTTCTTGTCATTCTTCACCAAGTTGATGGTCTCTATGATTTTCTGCAGCTCCGTGGGGTTCTTGCGGTAGTTGGGATGCAGCTCCACGCGGTCCACGGGGAAGTCGATGAAGGCGCGACCCTGCTCGCTGCGCTGCTTTTGGGCTTCTGCCGCGGGGCGCAGGTAGGGCATGTTGGGCTGGCGCAGACGCTTGACGATGTGGGTGTTCTGCTCCTCTATCTCGTTGCAGCCGCAAAGATCCTCGGCGATGACCACGTCGCTGTTGCGCATCCAGTCCTGGTAGGGCACCACGGCGGTATAATGCACGGTCTGCTCGGTATTGTTCTTGCGGCGCACGGCCACCGCGTCGTCGGCGTAGTCCTTGTGGCCGCTGCGGCGATAGGAGATATCAGACTTGCGTCCGCTCACCAATATCTGTGGCATCAGCACCTGATTGCCCCCGTTCTTGTCTTTCACCATGGGGGTGAACACCAGGCGGGCGTTGGAGCGCAAGTCCAGCTCGCTCATGTTGAGGTCGAGGTCTACCATCAGGTTGGAGTTGCTCTTCTCAACCTTCATGTTTTCCACCTTGATGGCGTCTGCCGCCAGTCTTGTGTCGGTGGTTTGCGCCTGCGAGGCCGTGGGGGCCAAGAGCAGCGCGGCTAAATATATGGGTAGTCTTTTCATGCTTGAGAATAAGGAAAAGGGTTCGTGATTAGAAGATGTAAAGCACGCTGATGGCGGCATTGTTGGGGCCGAAGTAGTTCTTGTGGGAAGAGGCCATCTTCTCACCGCAAGTGCCGCACTTGTATTTGTCGAACTTGAAGTAGTCGTAGCCCACGCCAATGGCGGCCTCCACGTTCCAGTGCTTGGAGAGCACCCATTGGTAGCCGGCCGTGATGCCTCCGCCCATAAACCATCCCTCGTAGCGATGGTCTTTCAGCTCGGGCACCAGGCCAAAAGGCAGGTCGAGGCTGCTCACGTTGAACTCGCCTCCCTGTAAGTGGGCTCCAACGAACCAGCCATTGAAAGCCTCGCAAAACCAATAGCGGTATTCAGGCATCAACATCCAATGGCGCGCGCTGGTTTGGTCACCACCCGACTGCTTCCAAGGATTCAACCCATAGGAAAGCTGCACGGTGCTCTTCTTACTCACGGCGGCCTCTACACCCAAGTTTGGGGTTGTAGTAGCCCAGTATAGCGCATTGGTCTTGACGGCCACGTTTTGCGCCTGGCAGGTGAAGACACCCGCCAACAGGATAAGTGTGGAAATGAGAATCCGTTTCATTTTAATATATGTATTACAGTCTATTGTTTTTCTTTCCTTTCTATTCCTTTCTTCCCGCGGGAGTCGCGCTTAGCTCCCAAAAACTATCCTAATTGAGATGCGGAATTAACATTCATGCGTAATTCGATGTCAAAAGTATAAAAAAGTCTTATTGTTACCCCTTCCGAAGTGTTAAAAATACTTAACAAACATCATTCATGAGGTATTTTTTGTTTATTTGCCCGTTTAATACATCTTAATATGAAAGTCAGAGATTGCAAAAGGAGTATATGGGTGTACGCTTTACAACTTGTTCACGAGGAGGTAAAATTGTTCTGAATTTCCCGTAAAACATGTGTCATGGTGTTTGCGTGCCTTTTCTCGTTCGGCATGAAGAAGGCTCCGAATAGTGGCAGCGGGATTTTTTCTTAAGATATTTTGGCGGTTCCAAACTTTCTTTATACCTTTGCCGCCGGTTAGCAAACTGCTAGCTAAGGGGTGCTCGCTGATTGGCGGGCTGAGATTAGACCCATAGAACCTGAAACGGGTAATGCCGGCGCAGGGATTCCGCATCTTTTTTCCCCCCTTTGGTATATAGTGATATAATAAAAGGACTCATGAGAAAGAGACTGATCGCCGCGGCAGCGATGGTATGTGCCGCAAGCGCGTGGGCAGCTGAACCGCTGGACACGCTGAGAACCTATGAACTGCAAGACGTGCAAGTGACCTCCACCCGGGCTTCGAGAAAGACCCCCGTGGCTTACAGGGATGTGAGCAAGGAGGAGCTCAGCCGCGTGAACTTCGGGCAGGACATTCCCTACCTGCTGTCGCTCACGCCTTCCGTGACCACCACTTCCGACGCGGGCAACGGCATTGGCTACACCTCCATCAGGGTGCGTGGCGTAGACCCCAGCCGCATCAACATCACCGCCAACGGCATTCCCTTGAACGACGCGGAGAGCGGACAGGTGTACTGGGTGAACATGGGCGACTTCGCCAGCAACGTGCAGAGCATGCAGATACAGCGAGGAGCGGGCACCAGCACCAACGGCTCGGGTGCCTTCGGAGCCACCATCAACATGCAGACGGACAACCTGCAGACCACGCCCTTCTTGCGGCTTGACGCCAGCGCGGGCTCTTACTACAGCCACAAGGAGACGTTGAGCTTCGGCACGGGACTGCTGGGTGGCCACTGGGCCGTGCAGGGAAGGCTCTCCAACATCGGCAGCAAGGGATACCTGGACAGGGCTTCGGCCAAGCAGAACTCCTACTTCCTGCAGGCGGGATATTTCGGAGAGAACACCATGGTGAAATTCATCACCTTCAATGGCGAGCAAGAAACTTATCACGCCTGGAACTACACCAGCAAGTATGAGCAGAGTCTCTATGGAAGACGCTACAACTCCTGCGGCGTATACTGGGACGAGGAGGGAAACATGCGCTTCTATGACAACCAGATAGACGCTTACCATCAACAGCATTACTACCTCATCTGGGACCAGATACTGAATCGCCACTGGAATTTCTCCCTCGCGGGCCACTACACCAAGGGACAGGGTTACTACGAGGAGTACAAGGACGGAGAAGACCTGGCCGAGTATGGCTTGTCTGCCGACTACGGGCTGGCCTTCAGTGACCTGGTGAGACAAAAGAAGATGGACAACGACTTCTATGGCGCTATCGCCTCCATCAATTACAACAGCCTTAACGGGCTCAGGGCCACGCTGGGCGGCGGGTGGAACCGCTACGACGGCGAGCACTTCGGCCTGGTGAACTGGGTGAAGCACCCCGTGGAGGAACTGTTCCCCAACTGGAAGTATTATGACAACGATGCTTTCAAGAGCGATTTCAACGTCTACGCCAAGGCTGAATGGGAATTCGCGAGAGGGCTGAACGCCTTTGCCGACCTGCAGTACCGCCACGTGGGATACAGGCTGGAGAATCCCGGTGACTGGTGGGGCGCCAATACCGATGACGCTATCTGGGCGCACGACGACTTCGACTTCTTCAATCCCAAGGTGGGTCTTACTTGGCAAATCAATCCCCATCACAAAGCCTATGCCTCTTACGCCCTCACCCACAAGGAGCCTACCCGCAACGACTACCAGGACAACGAGACGCAACACCTGAAGCCCGAGAAACTGCAAGACGTGGAGCTGGGCTACAAGTATGAGAGCGCCAAGTTCTCCGCTGGCCTGAATCTATATTATATGTATTATAATGACCAATACGTACTCACGGGTGAGCTGAACGACATCGGCGAGATGATAGCCAGCAATGATAATTCAGGCAAGAGCTATCGCGCAGGTATTGAGCTGGAGGCCGCGTGGAAACCTGTTGACTGGTTCCGCTGGGACCTGAACGCCACCTGGAGCCAGAACAAGGCCAAGGACTGGACCGTGACCGACAGCGAGACGGGCGACGCCATCAACCTGGGCGATACTCATCTCAGCTTCAGTCCCGACTTTATCTTCAATAACGTGTTCTCCTTTAATTGGAAGGGTTTCAACGCCGCTGTCCAGAGCCAATACATCGGTGAGCAGTACCTGACCAATACAGGCTTCAAGAGCTACACGAATTATCGGGAGGACGGCTCCGTGGAGAGCGAAGTGGGCATGATGCTGGAAGACTTCTTCCAGACCAACGTGAACCTGAGCTATACTTTCGCCTTGAAGCGTTTGGGCGTAAAGGAAGTGACGCTGGGCGTGACTTTCTACAATGTTTTCAGCGACGAGCACGACAACAACGGATGGGCCGCCCCCAATTACCGCGTGGTGAACGGCAAGGCTGAGGCTTATTGCGTGGACGACCTTTATGAGGCGGGCTTCGCCCCAAGCGCGCCTTTCAACTGGATGGCTCACCTGTCTATAGCTTTCTGATGGGCGACTTCCTCATGGCACACTGGCTGGATATTCTCACGGCCCTCACGGGGCTGTGGTATATCTGGCTGGAGTACAAGGCACACATCGCGCTCTGGGTTGTGGGCATCATCATGCCCGCCCTGAGCGCGGTGCTCTATTACCGCCATGGGCTCTACGCCGACTTCGGCATGTCCATCTACTATGCGCTGGCAGCTGTCTATGGCTACCTCTCGTGGAAGTTTTTCCGCCATCGCCATGATGACCCCGCGCGGGAGTTGCCCATCTCCCATTTTCGCAGGCGATATGTCTTGCCGTCCCTGCTCTGTTTCCTCGTGGCCTGGGGAGGCATCTATTATATTCTCGTCCGTTTCACCAATAGCGACGTGCCCGTCACGGATTCCTTTGTCAACGCCCTCAGCTTTATCGGCCTCTGGGCCTTGGCCCGCAAATACCTGGAGCAGTGGATTATCTGGATAGTGGTAGACGCGGTGTCCGCCGCTCTCTATGTATACAAGGGCATTCCTTTCACCGCCGCTCTCTATGGGCTCTACACGGTGATAGCCGTGGCGGGATATTATAAATGGAAAAAGATGATGACAGCATGATAACGGATTTCCCGCTGATAAGCGCCGGCACCCGGTTTGACGCGGTGGTGCTGGCCAATGGAGTGTTTCCCGTCCATCCCGTTCCCCTTGGCATATTGCGGGGGGCAGGCCATGTGGTGTGCTGTGACGGGGCGGTGATGAATTTGCCTTTTACCCCCACGGCCGTCATCGGTGATGGAGATTCCCTCTCCGCGGAAGACAAGCTGCGTTTGAAGGGGCTTTTCCACCAAGTTTCCGAGCAAGAGGACAATGACCTGACCAAGGCCACCCGCTTCTGCCTGGGCCGCGGCTGGCGCAGGCTGGCCTATCTCGGCGCCACGGGCAAGCGGGAAGACCATACGTTGGGCAACATCTCCCTTCTTGTCCGTTATATGCGGGAGATGGACGTGCTCCCCACCATGATTACAGACCATGGATATTTCACGCCCGCCCAAGGCCGGCAACTCTTCCAGTCTTTTCCCGGCCAACAGGTAAGCATCTTCAATTATGGCTGTCGCACGCTCTCCTCCGAGGGTCTCCGCTGGGAATCCTATCCATATCAAATGGCTTGGCAGGGGACGCTCAACGAGTCCGCGGGTGACTCGTTCACGCTTATGGGAGACGGCGACTACCTGGTGTTCCGCACCTTCGAGGCGAAAACATGATGGTTTTAACCCAAGCCTAATGACGGGTTTGGGTGTATTATGCTAGCGTGAGTTCGATAAAAAGTTGTAGAGACGCATTCTTGCGTCTCGGCGAGCCGCCAGGCCTTCGCGATTGACGGTTTCATTCAGCCCCTCTTGCTGGCCGAGACGTGGCATGCCGCGTCTCTACCGTGAGGGGGATTCTTTTTCGTTTGCTTGCCTTCCTGTTTGTAGAGACGCGGCGTGCCACGTCTCCATCGCCTGCCTTCTTGCTTGCCGAGACGCAAGAATGCGTCTCTACACGTTGGCGATGACAGATTATGCGCGCAAGCTGAGATTCATCGAACTCACGACCTCAGGTTGCGCACGTAGCCTGAGATTTGCCGAACTCATGTTCTATGAGATGTCTTAGCTGCTCTCGCCACTTCTGATGTAGTCTTGGGGAAATATTTATCAATTTCTTAATTTCTGTATAAAATCAGCCGTTTTCTCCTTTATTTGTTTACAAAGGTTAAATATTGGGTTTTCACACGCGTTTTTTTGTCGAAAAACTTGGAGCGTATGATTATTTGCCATACATTTGCAGTGTACTACATAACTGGTACACTATAAAACGAGAATAAAACAACAACAATAACAATTTAAACAACAAAGACTATGGAGACTATCATCACCGCCGCAACCGTATTGAGCATGTTCATGAACCTCTCAAACGATGTCAACGCACCGTATTACTACAACGCGGACGTGGAGAACAACCAAGTGAAGACCCTGCACGTGTATAACGACAACGACGGCCTGTTGAGCGCGCGCCTCTCTTACCATTACACTTACGACGAGGAGGGCAGGCTGAAGAGCAAGGTGGCCTATCGCCACGACGGCCTGGACGGCCAGGAGAAGCCCAGCTTCCGCCTGGATTACGCCTACAACGCGGAGGGCTACAGCGTGGAGCGCAGCGAGTGGAACGCCGAGAAGCGATGCTTTGACAAGGCCCGCTCCAAGACCGAGTACGTGGGCACGATGGAGAACATGGTGGCCGTGACCAACTATGAGTGGAGCGAGGAACAGGAGACCTTGATGGAGACGGAGAGCTTCCTGGTGTGGGGCAATCATGATGACTTCCTTTTGGCCAGCAAATAAATCCCTTTATCGAGACCGTCAACAGAAAACGAGACCATCAATATATAAAAGACATGATACAGATAGAAAACCTACACTACACCTACGCGGGTTCCAGGAAGAACGTATTCAGGGATTTCAACCTGCGCCTGGAAAACAACAGAATCTACGGACTGCTGGGCAAGAACGGAACGGGAAAGTCCACCTTGCTTTACCTCATCTGCGGACTGCTCCGCCAGAAGCAGGGCGTGATAGCCATCGACGGCATAGACAGTCGCAAGCACGACCCCGAGCTGTTGAGCGAGATGTTCATCATTCCCGAGGAGTTTGACCTCATGCCCGTGAAGCTGGAGGACTACATATTGCTCAACAAGCCGTTTTATCCCAAGTTTGACAAGGAAATCTTGTTGAAGTGCCTGTCCGACTTCGAGCTGTCCCCCGACATCAACCTGAAGCAACTCTCCATGGGACAGAAGAAGAAGGTGTACATGAGCTTCGCCCTGGCGGCCAACACCCGTTACCTCTTCATGGACGAGCCTACCAACGGGCTGGACATTCCCTCGAAGAGCCAGTTCCGCAAGGTGATAGCCAACAACATGACCGAGGACCGCACGCTCATCATCTCCACCCACCAGGTGCACGACGTGGAGTCGCTGCTCGACCACATCGTGATGCTCGACCAGTCGCGGTTGAAGTTGGATGCCAGCGTAGCTGACATCACCGAGCGTTACTCCTTCCAGTTCCGCGCGCCGGGCGAGTCCATGGACGACGTGCTCTACGCCGAGCCTTCCTTGCAGGGCAACGCCGTGATAACCAAGAAGAAACCGGGTGACGAAGACACCACGCTCAACCTGGAGCTGCTTTTCAACGCCGTGACCCAGGGCAAGCTCTCGCTCTGACGGCCCCCTATATATAATATGTATACGGATACCTAACAATGACTCCGATGAAAGCATTCCAACCCCGAAGGTTCGCCCGTATGATGGCGTGGACGCTGCGCGGCGAGCGCAAGAACTGGATCACCATGGGCATGGTCTCCTGTGCCGTGTTCCTCACCTTCCTGGCCTACGCCGCCTGGGACATACAGGGCGAGTCGCCCCTGGAGCGGTGGGACCACATCAAGCGGGGCACCATCCTGTGCCTGGGCACCAGTTGCGGCATATTGATGGTGTGCTCCTCGCAGCTCATCGCCCACCTGAAGACCAAGGAGCAACGCCTGGCCTACCTGTCGTTGCCCGCCTCCACGCTGGAGAAATACCTCAGCCGGCTGCTCTACGTGGGCGTGCTGATGCCCCTGACGTTGCCCGTGGCCATGGTGGTGGCCGACGCGCTGGCCTCTCTCTTCGCCCTCACGCTGGGCGGCGGTTACGTCATGGAGGGCACGCGCTGCGCGTGGCTCGCCCTGGGCAAGCTCTCGGCCGGGATGGTGGAAGAGGCCTTGGCGCTGGTGCTCTACGCCGTGGTGGGCTACGTCGCCCTGTTGCTGGCCCTGTTGACGCTCTGCTCGGTGGTGTTCCGCCAAGGGATGGCGGCCTCGGCGGCCTGCCTTGTCGTGGTGCTCTTCGCCACGGGGATGGGCGTGGAGTGGCTCTCCGGCATGGGTCCCGTGGTCTCGCTGTCCGACTCGCAGGCGCGCCTGCTGCTCGGCCTGGCGGGCACGTTCTTCCTGGCCGCCGCCCTGCTGGCGATGTGGCTTTCCTACCGGGTGTACCGCCGCCTGCAGGTGGTGCCCGGCAAGTTCACCAACCTATAACCCCAATGATTTCTCAGACTTATGAATAAAAGATTCCAATTACGACGTTTCGGCCATGCGCTCACCTGGACGCTCTACGGGCAGAAGGGGCAGCTGTTGACCACCCTGGCCAGCCTGACGGCCATCTTCTTTGTCGCCATGGCCCTCACCGTGTGGACGCAGAGAGACAACCCCGCGTGGGCGAGGGAAGGCGCTTACTACCAGATCACGGCCTTCTGCGTGTTCATCGCCTCGATGGCCTGCTTCGTGTTCCTCACCAAGGTGTTCGCCAACCTGAAGACGAAGGAGCAGCGGGTGGCCTACCTGTCGCTGCCCGCCTCCCCGCTGGAGAAGTGGCTGGGGCGCGTGCTCTACGCCTGCGTGGTGTTGCCTTTGCTGGTGCCCTTCGCCTTCGTGGCGGGCGACCTGCTGGCCACGCTCTTCGCCCGGGTGATGGGCGTTGACTACGTGATGGCGGGATGCGCCAACTACGTCCGGCTGTGGAGCCAGATACCCAACCCCTTCAAGGACGGGGAGCAGATGAGGGCCGCGGCGGCCGTGCTCTACGCGATGATGGCGGGCGGCCTGGCGCTCAACGCCCTGGTGCTGCTCTGCTCCACGGTGTTCCGCCACGCGCTGCTGATGTCCATCGCCTGCATGCTGGGGCTGACGTTCCTCTTGGTGGGGGCGGTCACCGACGGGCAGATGCCGGCCTCGGCTCCCCTCACGCAGGGGCAGGCGGAGTGGCTCTGCGTCTTGCTGGGCACGCTGGCGCTGCTGGTGGCCGCGGGCGAGCTGTGGCTTTCCTACCGGGTGTTCCGCCGCATGGAGGTGGTGCCCGGCAAGTTCACGAACCTTTAACCGCCCCGCTGCCATGAACATTGCGATAAACCGCAAGCGACTGGGCCACCTGGCCGTGTGGACCCTGCGCGCGTCGAGACAAGAGATGGTGACTTACGCCGTCGCCATGACCGCCATCTATACGGCCATCATCTGGCTGATGCTGTGGGTGGCCAGGGACGAGAGCCCGGCCGACCGCGAGCTGACCATGTACTTGGCGCAGGGCTTCTGCACCAGCGCCTACTGCTTCGCCTGCTTCTTCTTCATGACCCGGGCGTTCGCCGTCCTGGGCACCAAGGGCGGGGCCACGGCCTTCCTCTCGCTGCCCGCCTCCATGACGGAGAAATGGCTGGTGAGGGTGCTCTACTCCTTTGTCGCCCTGCAGCTGGTGGCCACGGCCGCGCTCTTCCTGGCCGACGGACTGGGCTGGCTCTTCTCGCTCTCGCTGGGGCAGGAGTACCCCCGGGGCGTGGCCCTGGGCGTGATGGAGGAGGTGACCAGGGGCTTCCGCTACAGCACCACCGTGGGCGGCGAGACCTTCCGCAGTCCCTGGCTCTTCGGCGTGTCGCTCAACGTCTTCAGCTCGGCTCTCGTGGTGTGGAGCAGCGCGGGCTTCCGCCATCCGCTGCTCTCCTCCATCGGGATCATGGCCGCGCTGGTGGTCTTCCTGGTGGCTCCCGGGCTGCGTGCCACGCAGGGACTGCTGCAGGTGCTGGGCGGGGAGTGGCTCACCTTCCTCTTCTACCTGTCCGCCGTGGTCATGCTCTTCGGGGCCTACTGGCTGCTGAGGCTCTCCTACAGGGCCTTGACGCGCCGCGAGATAGTAACCCAAAAATGGATGAACCTATGATATTCAACAACGAGAAAGCGATATACGTGCAGATAGCCGACCGCCTGAGGGAGGAAATCCTGGCCGGCAAGTACAAGCCCGACGAGCGGGTGCCCAGCGTGCGGGAATACGCCGTCCTGCTGGAGGTGAATACCAACACGGCCGTGAAGTCATACGAGCTGCTGGCCAATGAGGGCATCATCTACAACAAGCGGGGCATGGGCTACTTCGTAAGCCCTGGCGCCAAGGAGCGGGTGATGGAGGAGCGCCGGCAGGAGTTCCTCAGCCAACGCCTTCCCCAGCTTTTCCGCGAGATGGAACTCCTGGGGGTGGATATCTCCGCCGTGGTGAAGGCGTGGGAGAATCGTGGGTAACTCCCTCTCTCTATTATATGACGACGGCCTTGGTTCCCGCTGACAGTAAACGGGGAGCCAAGGCCGCTCTTCATGTCCCCATGGCGGAGCGGCCAATTCCAAGGCTCTCGCCATTTAACTTGTTTTCATGGGCGAGACAAGTTAAATTCCCGGGCGAAACAACTTGTTTTCCCGAGCGAAATAACTTGTTTTCCTGACACCATGATATTCCCGCTGAACTGATAACAAGGCTCAGTGGATTTTATGTAACGGCATCTCTACAACTTTTTCATCGAACCCGCATGTATATAATGTGAGTTTGACGAATCTCAGCTTGCGCGCGTAATCTGTCATCGCCAACGTGTAGAGACGCACTCTCGCGTCTCGGCCAGCAAGAGGGGGGCTGAATGAAACCGCCAGCCAAGGGAAATTTCTTGGGGGTACATCATATTATGGCGATAAGAGACCCTCGAAGAGGGTCAGGAACGCTTAACCGCATGTACCTCGCCTCGAAGAGGTCCAACCCATAGCACAAGCGCGGACAAGGCGGGTATCAAGTCCCGCTGAAGGTTCAATGATTATCCATAAACTACGTGAGTTCGCCGAATCTCAGCTTGCGCGCGTAATCTGTCATCGCCAACGTGTAGAGACGCATTCTTGCGTCTCGGCCAGCGAGAAGGCAAGCGATGGAGACGTGGCACGCCACGTCTCTACAAACAGGAAGGCAAGCAAACGAAAAAGAATCCCCTCACGGTAGAGACGCGGCGTGCCGCGTCTCGGCAAGCAAGAGGGGGGCTGGCGGACAAGCCCTGGGAAAGTTGGACCTCTTCGAGGCCCTGTAAGGAATGGAAGGTCAATATCCGCAAGCGCCTTACCTCTTCGAGGCGAGGCACATGCGGTTAAGCATCTCTGGACTTCTTCGAAGCCCCGCCAGTCGTCAAGCGATACCACGCATATCCATGACAGCCTGCGTTTCCTACGACTAGCGGCAAGGAAACTTTCCTAGCTCTCCTCACCGAAATTCGGCTGACCCCCTGTTTTCCCGCGGAAACAAAAAGGGTGGGGTATATAAAAAGAAAAAAGCGATGACCTTCACAGGCAACCGCTCCAAATCTTCAATAGGTATTAGTTTAAGGTAAAAAGATTGTTTTCAGGATAACAGTGACAAAGGTAAGGCAATTTTTCTTAACTTCCAAAATAATTCGAGACTTTTTTTGAATTATTTTCCCGTGTGGGTGCACAATTGGAAAAAAGTTTTTCCAGTCCTTTAAATCCAGGCATTTTAACGGTTTTTTTGCCTATAAAACAATAAATCCCCCGCGGGAAACTCGCGGGGGATTTGTCGTTCAAGGTACAAGGGAATGATTATTGTTGTGTCTTTATCTTTTCCACGTACGCGTCTATCACGGCCACGGCTGTCAGGTTGACAATATCGGGCACGCTGCTCTCGAAGTCGGTGAAATGGATGGGCTTGTTGAGTCCCATCTGGATGGGGCCGATAATCTCGCTCTCGGGATAGAGTGCCTGCAAGAGCTTGTAGGAAGCGTTGGCGCTACTCAGGTTGGGAAACACCAGGGTATTCACGTCTTTGCCCTTCAGCCGGGAGAAAGGATACTTGTTGTCGCGCAGCTCCTTGTTGAGGGCGAAGTTCACCTGCATCTCTCCGTCTACCGCCATGTCGGGGTATTCCTTCTGCAGCCTCTCTACGGCCTCGTGCACCTTGACGGGCGAACCGGAGTCGTCGGTGCCGAAATTGGAGTAGCTGATCATGGCGATGTTGGGCGTGTCGTTGAAGAACTTTACCGTGTTGGCGCTCAACCGGGCTATGTCTATCATCACGTTGCTGTCGGGATGGCGGTTGATAAGCGTGTCGGCCACGTAGAAAGTGCCTTTGGGCGTGTTGAGGATGTGCATCGTGCCGAAGGTATTGTAGCCTTCCTGGATGCCCACCACCTCCTTGGCCACCTTGATGGTGTTGCTGTATTTGGTGTAAAGACCCGTGATGAAGGCGTCCGCGTCGCCGCTCTCCACCATCGACATGCCGAAGTAGTTGCGCTCATACATCTTGTCGTATGCCTCCTCGAAGGTGTAGCCCTGGCGGGCGCGCTTCTCGGCCAGGTGCTTGGCGAAGGTTGCCCTGCGTCCTTGCTCTGAGTCGGCGCGCATGTCGATAATCTCGATGTCGGTCAGGTCAAGTTTCAATCGTTGCGCCACGCGGTGCAAGCGGTCGGGGTTGCCCAGTAGGATAGGGTAGCAGATGCCTTCCGTCTTGGCCTGCACGGCCGCTTTCATCATGGAGGGGTGGCCTCCCTCGGCGAACACCACGCGCTGGGGGTGGAGACGGGCGGTCTCGTGGAGCGTGCGGGTCAGCTTGGTTTCCTGTCCCAGCAGCTGCCGCAGGTTCTGCTTGTAGGCGTCCCAGTCGGTTATCTCGTGCCTGGCCACTCCGCTGTCTATGGCGGCCTTGGCCACGGCCGCGCTCACCTCGGTGATGAGGCGTGGGTCTACGGGCTTGGGGATAAAGTATTTCGGGCCAAACGTGAGGTCGTTTACGTGGTACACCTCGTTCACCACGTCGGGCACGGGCTGCTTGGCCAAGTCGGCGATGGCCTTCACCGCCGCCATCTTCATTTCCTCGTTGATGGCCTTGGCGTGAACGTCCAGCGCGCCGCGGAAGATGTAGGGGAAGCCTATCACGTTGTTGATCTGGTTGGGATAGTCGGAGCGTCCCGTGGACATCAACACGTCAGGGCGGCTGTCCATGGCGTCCTCGTAGCTGATTTCGGGCACGGGATTGGCCAAGGCGAACACCACGGGATTGTCGGCCATGGAGCGTACCATGTCCTTGGTGAGCACGTTGCCCTTGGAAAGGCCCACGAAGACGTCCGCGCCCTTGATGGCTTCCTCCAGCGTGCGCGCGTCACGCCGCTTGGTGGCGAAGAGCTTTTTCTGCTCCGTCAGGTTGGGACGGTCGTCGGTTATCACGCCCTTGGAGTCTATCATGACAATGTTTTCCACCTTGGCTCCCAGCGCCACGTAGAGCTTCGTGCAGCTGATGGCCGCGGCCCCGGCTCCGTTTACCACGATTTTCACTTGGCTGATGTCCTTGCCGGCCACTTCGAGGGCGTTCTTCAAGCCTGCCGCCGAGATGATGGCCGTGCCGTGCTGGTCGTCGTGCATCACGGGAATGTCGAGCGTGCGCTTCAGCCGCTCCTCGATATAGAAGCATTCGGGAGCCTTGATGTCCTCCAGGTTGATGCCGCCAAAGGTGGGGGCTATCTTCTCCACGGTCTCGCAAAACTTCTCGGGGTCTTTCTCGTCGATTTCTATGTCGAAAACGTCCACGCCGCCATATATCTTGAAAAGCAGTCCCTTTCCTTCCATGACGGGCTTGCCGCTCATCGCCCCGATGTCACCAAGCCCCAACACGGCGGTGCCGTTGCTGATGACCGCCACCAAGTTGCCCTTGTCGGTATACTTGTAAACGTCGTTGGGAGTCTCCTGTATCTCCAGGCAGGGATAGGCCACGCCAGGAGAGTAAGCCAGGCTAAGGTCTGTTTGTGTGCGATAGGGTTTCGTGGGTCTTACCTCAATCTTGCCGGGTCTACCAGAGGAGTGGTAGTCCAGGGCCGCTTCTTTGGAAATCTTTGTCATCTTGCGTATGTTTTTATAAGTCTGCCTCTTGGCTAAATACTTATGCAAAGATACTGCAAATCGCAGAAACGGCAAAATATAGGGAAGCGATTTTTTCTTCTATTAGTAGTTATATACATATTATAATATATGTAATAGATGCCGGAGCGGGAGGATTATAGCTCGGCATAGAGAGGAATGTCTTGCAGGTAGCGGTATTGGCGGTTTTCGTAGTCCATGCGGCAGCAGTAGTGCGAAAGGCCGTTGGAGACCACCAGGTAGTCCACCCGCAGCAGAAGGTTGTAGGTGGCTATCTGGTCGAAAACAGCCTGGGTGATAGCCACGTGGGGTGCCTTGTATTCGATAATCATGCGTGGGCGCAATCGCGAGTCGTAGAGCACCGTGTCGGCCCGCAGTTGCTTTTCTCCCACTTTCAAGGCCACCTCGTTGGCCATCAAGGCTCCGGGGTATCCTTTTCGTTCCACCAGCATGTGCACGAAGTGCTGCCGCACCCACTCCTCGGGTGTCAGCTTCACGTATTTGCGGCGCAACGTGTCGTAAATGGTGGGCATGTCGGGTGTTCCACCTAATTTTATGGGATAATCCGGTAGGTTTAATTGAATCATTTTCGTATCTTTGCAAACGCGAAGATACAAAAATCTCGCGACACACTCCGTTATGGCAGAAAAGAATTTAGGAACAACCTACGCCTCACTGGTGAAGGCGCTGAAAGCGAGACAATTCTCGCCCGTCTATTTGCTGATGGGCGAGGAGCCTTATTATATAGACAAGATATCGGATTATATCGCTAACCACGTGATGGCTCCAGAGATGAGGGACTTTAACCAGTCGGTGGTGTTCGGCGCTGATGTCACGGCTGTCCAGGTGGCCGACCTTTGCAGGGAATATCCCATGATGTCGGAATACAGGGTGGTTGTAGTGAAAGAGGCGCAAAACCTCAAGGGCTGGGAACCGATAGAGCGTTACCTGGACAGTCCCGTGAAGTCTACCATCCTGGTGATTTGCCATAAGAATGGATCGATAGACAAGCGCAAGAAAATAGTGGGCAAGGCGGCTGCCGTTGGCGTGGTGTTTGAGAGCGCTAAACCGAAAGACTGGGAATTGCCGGCTTTTATAGAGAATTATCTTAAAGCCAGGAAAGCCACCGTGGAACCGAAAGCTTCGCAGATGATAGCTGACCACGTGGGCGCGGATCTTGCCCGTCTCTCTTCTGAGTTGGATAAGGTTCTGATTTCGTTGCCAGAGAATGACAGGCGGGTAACTCCCGACATCGTGGAGCGTAAGATAGGGGTAAGCAAGGAGTTTAATGGCTTTGAGTTGCGAAACGCCATTGTCAACCACGACATATATAAGGCTAACCAGATAGTGAAATATTTTGACAGTAATCCGAAAGCTGGCTCCATTTACACTTTCTTGCCTTTGCTCTTTTCTTACTTCCAAAACCTGATGATAGCCTACTATGCTCCAAACAAAAACAACGAGGATGAACTGGCTCGCTATCTGGACCTGAGGGGAGGGTGGGCTGCCCGTGACTACCAGAAAGGCATGCGTAACTACACTGGCAGGAAGGTGATGCAAATCATAGAAAAGTGTAGGGAAGTGGATGCCAAGAGCAAGGGCCTGGACAATGTAAACACTACAGCTGGAGACCTGATGAAGGAGTTGCTTTTCTTTATTTTCCACTGAAAAGGGTGGGGAACTGGAACTGATATTTATCATATTTAAACCATAAAAAAGGGCTGTCGAGAACAAAAAACAGCCCTCTTTTTATGTTTTCAAGCCTTGTTTTCACCCCTTTTTGGGTGGAATATCCCGCCATTTCATTCTAGATGAAAGATTTCTCGTGTACCTTGTTTTTGAGTCTTTTTGTCTGAATTTCAATAGGTTAGAAGAAAATATCCTTGTTGAGGCTTTCGTATTTGAAAACTGTCGGGAAGTTGATCGAAAATATCTCAAAAACGGGGAAAATCGCTTTTTATAACCAAGAGAAATTTAAGTTTAGGCAACTTTAATATTTATATCCGTGAATGCGTTGACGTTTTCAAAATCAAATTGTTAATATTAGGTATATTTATAAATGCTAATCAAGTGAGGAAAGCATGCGGATTACAAAGCTAAAGACACATTTTAAAATAAGAATATTTAAGTACATAAATACAAATGCATAAATATGCATAGTATGAAATGCGCTTTAAAACGATTGATAACCAACGTTTTTAGCAAACAACGAAGTGTTTTGTACATGAAAATCGTTTTAATTTGCTTCTAAACGCTGCATATTGGCCATATATTATCAGTATGCGGGTTGTATATCTGCTTATTTACCAATTATTTGTGTCATTTCATTGGAGGTGTCCACTTTATGGGTTTAGGACTATAAATGTTGTTTTATAAATCCATATCCACATTTTACGTTTGTTTACGTATTTAAATGTAAAATGCAAATATATAAATTTAAATATCACAAACAAAGATTCTTGTTTAAATTCTTGTATATGTCAATTTTTCGTTTTACCTTTGTAAAATCAAAGAAAAATCACCATTTTTGGTGTAAATACCTTATATGAACGACATGAAAGATAGAATCCGGCAACTGATGGAGAGCCAGCACATGACCCAACAAAGTTTTGCCCAGGCGTTGAATATGTCTCCCGCTTCATTGAGCAGCATCTTCAATGACAGGACACGTCCTACCCTCAACCATGTAGAAGCCATCAAAAACAGGTTTCCCTCTATTAATATAGAATGGTTGCTGTTTGGCCGTGGTGACATGTTTTTATCCGACGATGAGCAAGCAGTCTCTCCTTCCACCCCTTCTTCCAATTCAGAAGAAATGCAGCTCGATTTCTCTGAAACTCCTAAGCGTACCCCTATGTCCTATCCAGACTCCACCATGCGGCAAAATCCTTTGCAGTCTCCTTCCTATAGGTCTGTACAGGAAATGAAAATTTTAGACAAACCGATACGTAAGGTAGCTTCCATACAAGTGATTTATGACGATTCCACCATAGAGATTTTTGTGCCTAAGAAGTAGGAGAAGGGGAATGATATGCTTGGTTTTCCGTCTCCTTGTGCGTAATATTGCTTGCGTTTAGCCGATTGGGATTTGTCTCAGGCGGTTTTGCTGAACGAAAACGCCAGTTTTATTTGCAAATCTCCGTGTTTTGGCGTATCTTTGCAGTCATATTTAATTAATTATGACCGCGATGAGAAAACATATCCTAGACCTTGAGGTAGTGTCCGTGGAGTTTCTGAGCGACAAGCACGTGCTGGTGAAGTTGACCCACGAGCACACCTTGCCTGAGATGCTTCCAGGACAGTTCGTGGAGGTGAGGGTGGACAATTCGCCCACCACTTTCTTGCGCCGCCCTATCTCCATTAACTTTGTGGACCATGCTGCCAATCAATTATGGTTGTTGGTGGCAGTCGTGGGTGACGGAACGCGTGCCATAGCCCATTTGAAGCCTGGAGACAGGCTCAATTGCGTGTTGCCTTTAGGGAATGGTTTCACTCTTCCTGAGAATCCCCAGCGGCGTTATTTGCTAGTGGGTGGAGGCGTGGGAATGGCTCCTATGCTTTATTTGGGCTCGGAAATCAAGCGTTTGGGTGGAGTGCCGACATTCCTTTTGGGGGGTCGTTCCGCGAAGGACATTCTCATGAAAGACAGCTTCGAGCGGATTGGGCGTGTATGTATCACTACAGAGGACGGCACTTTGGGCGAGAAAGGCTTCGTGACGCAGCACAGCGTGTTGCAGCGTGAGCTGTTCGACAGGATATGCTGTTGCGGTCCCAAGCCCATGATGGTAAACATGGCGCGCTATGCCAGCAAGGTGGGCGTTGACTGCGAGGTGTCGCTAGAGAACAAGATGGCGTGCGGCTTGGGAGCCTGTCTCTGTTGCGTGGAGAAGACTACCAAGGGGAATGTTTGTACGTGCAAGGAAGGACCAGTGTTCAATATCAATCAATTGTTATGGCAAGCCTGAGTGTAAATATCAATAAGTTGTGCCTGCGCAATCCCGTGATGACGGCTTCTGGCACATTTGGTTATGGATTGGAGTACGCCGATTTCGTTCCTCTCAACGAGTTGGGCGGCATTGTCGTCAAGGGAACAACCTTGGAGCCCCGTGAAGGCAACGACTATCCCCGCATGGCAGAGACACCCCAAGGCATGCTCAATTGCGTGGGATTGCAAAACAAGGGCGTGGATTACTTCTGTGAGCACATTTATCCACAGATAAAGGATATAGATACTCACATGATTGTCAACGTGAGCGGCCACTCTCCGGAGACCTATGCCGCCTGTGCGGAGCGCATCGGGGAATTGGAACGCATTCCCGCCATTGAGTTGAACATCAGTTGTCCCAACGTGAAAGACGGGGGCATGGCTTTTGGCGTTACCTGCCAGGGAGCCGCCAGCGTGGTGAGTGCCGTGAGAAAGGTGTATCATAAAACGCTTATCGTGAAGCTCTCCCCCAACGTGACGAGCATTTCGGAGATTGCGCGCACGTGTGAGGCAGAGGGAGCTGATGCCGTTTCGCTCATCAATACGTTGATGGGTATGGCCGTGGACATCGAACGGAGGGAACCTTTGCTGAGCATTCGCACGGGTGGGCTAAGCGGTCCCGCCGTTAAGCCAGTGGCCTTGCGTATGGTGTATGACGTTGCCCACGCCGTGAAGATTCCCGTGATAGGCTTGGGTGGTATCATGACCGCTACCGATGCCGTGGAGTTCTTGATGTGTGGCGCCACGGCGATAGAGATAGGCACGGCTAATTTCATTGACCCCGCTGTCACCAAGAAAGTGAAAGACGGACTCAATGACTGGCTGGATACACATGGATGCACATCGGTGCAAGAGATTATCGGAGCGATAGGGTAAGAGTTTTATCGCTTCTTTTTGAATAGAAAACGACAGTGCCCGGCTAGTTTATAGTCGGGCACTGTTGTTGAGCAGGTAATTGTCGAGTATCACCATGGCGGCCATCGCCTCCACGATGGGAACGGCCCGGGGCAATACGCAGGGGTCGTGCCTGCCGTGGGCGGTGAATGTTGTGGTGTTTCCCGCCGTGTCTATGGTCTCTTGGGACTTCATGATGGTGGCCACGGGCTTGAAGGCCACCCGGAAATAGATGTCCTCGCCGTTGCTGATGCCGCCTTGTATGCCGCCACTATGGTTGGTCTTGGTATGGATATGTCCCTCCTCGTGTGTGAAAGGGTCGTTGAGCAGGCTTCCCCGTTGGGTTGCGCAATCGAAACCTTCGCCATACTCAAACCCTTTTACGGCGTTGATACCCAGCATGGCCGCCCCCAGTTGGGCGTGCAGCTTACAGAACTCCGGTTCACCCAGTCCCGCGGGACAACCTTTTATCACGCATGTGATGACTCCGCCAATGGTGTCGCCCTCCGCTTTCACCCTGCTTATCAGCTCTTCCATCAGGCGAGCTTTTTCGGCATCAGGGCATCTCACTATATTGTCTTCCGTGTGGGAGAGGTCATACTTCCGGTAGTCCTTGTCCAGACAGATGTCTCCTACTTGTGATGTATAGGCTGTTATGTTGATGCCCAGTTGCCGCAAGGCCAGCTTGGCCAGGGCACCGCCCACGCATCGGGCTATAGTGACACGAGCCGAAGAGCGGCCTCCGCCCCTGTGGTCACGGATGCCATACTTATGGTAATAGGTGTAGTCGGCGTGGGAAGGCCTGAAAAGCGTGCGCAGGTGGTCATAGTCACTTGAGTGCTGGTTGGTGTTGCGCACCAAGAACCCTATGGGGGTCCCCGTAGACTTGCCCTCGAATACGCCGCTTAGCAATTCCACTTTGTCCTGTTCGTTACGGCTGGTGGTGATATGGCTTTGTCCAGGCCGTCTGCGATCCAGTTCGCTTTGTATGAAGTCCATGTCTATGGTTACGCCTGCGGGCATGCCGTCTATCACGCCGCCCACAGCCGCTCCATGGCTCTCCCCAAAGGTTGTCAAGGTAAACAGGTTGCCGAATGTGTTCCTCATTTGCAGACAGCTTAGTTGGCCTTACCCTCTTCGTCGTGATGATGGCAGCAGCCGTCGTGATGGCCATGTCCGCCGCAGCATCCTTCGTCTCCGTGGTCGTGGTGATGTCCGCAGCACCCTTCCTCGCCGTGCTCGTGATGGTGTCCGCAAGAGCATCCCTCTTCTCCATGCTCGCAACCACAACCGCATTCTCCGCTGATGAGTTTCGCCAGGCGGGTCATTTCCTCGATGGTGGCCTCTCTTGTCTCCAGGATTTCTCCCGTAAAACGGAGCGTGAGTCCTGCCAAGGGATGGTTGAGGTCTATCTTCACGTTATCATCGGCGATTTCCATCACTTTTCCCGTGAAGCGATTGCCGTCTTCGTTTTGCAAGGGTATTTCCGCTCCTACGAACACGTTGTCGTGGTCGAAGTGTCCATTCTGGCAGAAAGTTTCCCTGGCTACGTTCACGATATGCTTCTCTGTCCGTTCCCCGTATGCTTCCTCGGGTGTCAGGACGAACTCGAAAGTTTCCCCTTGTGCCATGTTTATCAGGTTCTCCTCAAACTTGGGCAGCACCACCCCCATGCCACTGATGAAGATAAACGGGTGGTCGGGAGTAGTCTCCTCCAAGAGCCGGGGCTCTCCGTTGGTTATATCATATAACTTGTAGGAAACGTTGATGTACTTGTTGGCGTTCTGTTCCATGTCTTTTTTGTTGATGATTTATATGTAATGGTCGTTTTCGATGTGTGTGGTCAAGCGTCAGCCAGCGGATTCCAGCCTTGCGCTTTCAGTTCAAATTCCTGGTTATCCCTGGTGATGAGCATCTTGCCCAGTTCTGGCCTCGTGATGTAGCCTATTTGCTTGACGCCCTCTATCTGTTCCAGTTTCTCGTGGTCACCTATGGGCACGGTGAATAGCAGCTCATAGTCCTCGCCGCCATTCAAGGCGCAAGTGGTGAGGTTCATGTTGAATTCCTCTGCCATCACGGCGGTTTGGTAGTCTATGGGGATGTTTTTCTCGTACACCCTGCAGCCACAATGGCTTTGCTGGCATATGTGCATCAGTTCGCTGCTCAGTCCGTCGGAGATGTCTATCATGGCCGTGGGCCTGATGCCGGCCTCCCTCAGCCGCTGGAGCACGTCTCCCCTGGCCTCGGGCTGCAGTTGCCGTTGCAGCAGATACTCCTTGCCCGCGAAGTCGGGCTGGAAGTTCTTCATCTCTTCCATTTCTTTTTGCAAGGCTTTCAGTCTTTCCGTCTCTCCCTTGGCTTTGGCTTCCTGCGCTTTTTGGCGTATCTCTTCCACTTGCGCGTAGTATACGCCATTCTCCCTTTCCAGCAGCTGCAGACCCATGTAGGCGGCGCCCAGGTCTCCCGACACGCAAATCAAGTCGGTCTCCTTGGCTCCGCTCCTATACACGATGTCTTCCTTGCGGGCTTCCCCTATGCAGGTGATGCTGATGGCCAGCCCCGTGAGCGAGGTAGTGGTGTCCCCGCCCACGATGTCCACGCCCCATTTGTCGCAAGCCATGCGCATGCCTTCATAGAATTCCTCCAGGTCTTCCACGTGGAAACGCTTGCTCAGGGCGATGCTTACCACGAGTTGCCTGGGCGTACCGTTCATGGCGAAGATGTCGCTGATGTTCACCATGGCGGCCTTGTAGCCCAGGTGGCGCATGTCCATGTAAGTGAGATTGAAGTGCACGCCCTCCATCAGCATGTCGGTGGTCACCAAGACCTCCTTTTCGGGATAGTGCATCACGGCGCAATCGTCTCCCACGCCTTTCAGCGTGGAGGCGTTGCGCGGGACGATTTCTTTCGTGAGATGGTCTATCAGGCCAAACTCACCCAGTTTCGCTATATCCATGTATCGCGTAGTCTCTTTTGTCGTGCCCTACGAACGCTTAATCATCTGGCGCATGATTTCTGTCATGATGGGTTGCGCGGCGTTCGCGGCTATCTGCACTTCCTCGTGACTTACCTCCACGGGGTCGTCAAAGCCTCCCAGGTCGGTGATGACGCTGATACCGAACACCTTGATGCCGCAGTGGCGGGCCACGATTACCTCAGGCACGGTGCTCATTCCCACGGCGTGCGCCCCGAAGGCGCGGAACATCCTGTACTCGGCGGGAGTCTCGAAGGTGGGACCCTGCACGCCGATATACACGCCGTGCACCAGCCTGATGCCCTCTTCCCGGGCTATCTGGTCGGCCAGGTCGCGCAGTCCCTTGTCGTATGCCTCGTGCATGTCGGGGAAGCGGGGACCCGTGGGGAAGTTCTTTCCCCTCAGCGGGTGCTCTGGGAAGAAGTTGATGTGGTCGTCTATCACCATCAGGTCTCCTATCTTGAAGTCAGGATTCATGCCTCCCGCGGCGTTGCTCACGAAGAGCGTCTCTATGCCAAGCTCATACATCACTCGCTCGGGGAAGGTCACTTCTTTCATGGAGTAACCCTCATAGAAATGGAACCTGCCTTCCATGGCCATGATATCCTTTCCCCCCAGCTTGCCGAAAATCAGCTTGCCGGCGTGCCCTTCTACGGTAGACACAGGGAAATTGGGGATGTCTTTATAGGAGAACTCATATCTTTCAGTGATCTCTGAAGCTAATTGTCCTAGGCCCGTTCCCAGTATGATGGCTGTCTTTGGGCTTGTGGTCATCCTTTCTCTTAACCAGGATGCTGTCTCTTGAATTTTTTCGTACATAGCTTATGATCTTTTCGTTGAACGTGTTTTCTTGCTCTAGCATGAAGTCCACCTGGATGGGCAGCTCCAGCAGATGGGCTTTCATTTCCTCGTCCATTCCTTCCACGGCTCTCAGCCTTACGGCGTCTTTCTCCGTGGTGATGATGGCACGGGGATGGGGCAGGGCGTTGAAGGCCTCGCTGATACGGGCGATGTCTTTACGCCTGAACATGTGATGGTCTGGGAAGGCCAGGGTTCGCGTGGACGCGAATTTCCCTTCCAGGTCTTTCTCCATGTGCTTGGGCGAGGCGATGCCCGCCAATAGCAGTACATGGTGGTCTTTCAGCTCTTCCATTTTCACCTCGTTGCCGCCAAAGACGTATTGGGGGGCGCGGTAGTTGATGGTGGTGAAGTAGAGGCCTTGATAGGGGAAGAGGTCCAGCGCCTTGGTGAGCACGCGGTATTCCATGGGCTTCAGGTCTTTGGGACATTTCGTCACGATGACGATATCGGCCCTCCGCTTGCCGCTCACGGGCTCTCGCAGCCGTCCCGCGGGCAGCAGCTTGTCGTAAATGAACAGCCTGTGATAGTCCACCAGCAGGATGTTGATGCCCGGTTTCACGTGGCGGTGCTGGAATGCGTCGTCCAGCACGATGACTTCCACGTCCTTGGTGGCGGGATTTTCCTGCAGCAGCTCTATGCCTTTCACTCTCTTTTTCTCCACGGCCACGGCCACGTCGGGAAACTTGCGGTGCATCTGGAAAGGCTCGTCGCCGATCTCTTCCATGGTGGTGTTCTCGTCCGCCAGGATGAACCCCTTTCCTTTACGCTTGTACCCCCTGGACAAGACGGCCACGCGGGCTTTGTCCTTCAATAGCCTCACCAAGTATTCCACGTGAGGGGTTTTCCCTGATCCGCCCACGGTGATGTTGCCCACCGAGATGACGGGTATGTCGAAGGCCTGGCTTTTCTTGACGCCCACGTCGAAGAGCCAGTTGCGGAACCTCACTCCCAGTCCGTACAGCCAGCTCAGCGGCAGCAGCCATTCGTTTATTTTTATCAGGTCGCCCTCCGTGCGCATCGTTACTTGATATTTGGCTCAAAGGGTATCCTGGCCTGTATGGCGTCCATGCGCTCCACCTGGCGCAGGAGCATGAAGGGCTCGTAGTACGCGCCCAGCGTCTCCTTGAGCTGCTCGTCCAGGTTGTTGCCGCGGCTGACGGTCTCGTCCAGCAACTGGTCCAGCCAGCTTGCCTTCGCCGGATAGCTCTTGGTGTAGTAGCTCTTGGTCTTGGCCAGCTCCGCCGCCTTGGCCACGGCGTCGTCCAGTCCGCCCAGCTGGTCCACCAGCTTCACGCGCTTGGCGTCGGTGCCCAGCCATACGTGGCCTTGCGCTATTTTCTCCACTTCCTCCACGCTCATCTTGCGGCCGTCGGCCACGCGCTTGCGGAAGAGCTTGTAGCCGCGGTCTATGTATCGCTCCAGATAGCCCATCTCCTCAGCCGTGAAAGGCCTGGAGGACGTGCCGAAGTCACTGTGGGCGTTGGTCTTCACGTGGTCGAACTTGATGCCCAGCTTCTGGGTGAGCAGCTCGCTGGCGTCGGGGAACAGCCCGAAGATGCCTATGCTGCCCGTCAGGGTGGTGGGCTCGGCCACTATCCAGTTGGCGGGCGCGCTGATGTAATACGCTCCCGAGGCCGCCATGCCGCCCATGGACACCACCACGGGCTTCTTCTGCTTCAGCAGCTCTATCTGGTGCCATATCTGCTCCGAGGCATAGGCGCTGCCGCCGCCGCTGTTTACCCTGATGACCACGGCCTTCACGTCGTCGTCATCCATCAGCTTCTCCAGGTCGGGGCACATCACGTCCGAGTTGATGGTGTGCTCCTGGGCGAACTTGCCCGCCACGCCGCTCACCACGCTGCCGTAGGCGTAGTAGATGGCTATCTTGTCGTCGCCGTCCTTCTTCTCGGGCACGTCCAGCATGGCGGTCACGCCCAGCTGGTTGATGGTCTTGTCCGCCTCTATCTTCAGTTGCTTCTTGATGATGCCCTTCACGGAGTCCGCGTACACGATGCCGTCCACCAGCTTGTATTTCAGGTAATCCTCCGCGGGAGCCAGGGTGATGAGGCTGTCGGCGTACAGGTTCAGCTGCCTGGCGCTGATGCCGCGGCTCTTGCTCACGTCACCCACGATGGTGTTCCAGATGCCCGTCAGGTAGGCGGTCACTTGCTGGCGGTTGGCGTCGCTCATCCTGTCGGCCGTATACATCTCGGGCATGCTCTTGTAGCTGCCCACCTTGGCCACTTGCATCTTGATGCCCAGCTTGGCCAACAGGTCCTTGTAGTAGACGGGCTCCGACACCATGCCGCTCCAGTCTATCTGTCCCTCGGGGTTGATGTATATCTTGTTGGCCACCGAGGCGAGGTAGTAGGCTCCCTTGGTGTATATGTCGCCATAGGCTATGATCCACTTGCCGCTTTGGCGGAAGTCCACCAGGGCCTTGCGTATGGCCTGCAGCGAGGCGTAGCTGTCCGCCGAGAGCAAGCCCGCCTCTATGTAGATGCCCTTCACCTTGTCGTTCTCCTTGGCCTTGCGTATGGCGGTGAGTATGTCGTCCAGCCCCGTGGAGCCCACGGTCTGCCCCACGATCTCGGACAATATGTCTTGCGATTCGGCGCGCTCGGTGACCATGGTGTTCAGGTTGAGCACCATCACCGTGTTGTCTTTCACTTTGGTCGTGCTTTCCTGGGCCGATATCAGCCCAATGAAACTGATGAGCGTGAGCACGCCCATGACGATGCTCAGCAGGACGATGCCCACGACAGTGGCGCCCACGTACTTGAAGAATTCTTTCATGACAGGAAAATTATTTTATTGGTTGTCGCGTGCAAATATAGCAAAAATCCACGGAACGGCAAGCGTTGGAAGCCCTTTTTGCGAGATATTTCCCGTTTTGTTGCGTCGTATGCCAGTTTTTTGTTATTTTTGTGTGCGTAAACCTTAACGACGCGAATGACAAATAACTAAATATCGACTTTTATGGAAAAGACTTGGAGATGGTTTGGCAAGGGCGATAAGATCACCCTCGCCATGCTGAGGCAGATTGGCGTGGAGGGCATCGTCACCGCCTTGCACGACGTGCCCAACGGCGAAGTGTGGACCCGCGAGCGCATCCGCGACCTCAGGGAGTACATAGAGGGCTACGGCATGCGCTGGAGCGTGGTGGAGTCGCTCCCCGTGGTGGAGAGCATCAAGTATGGCGGCCCCGACCGCGACGAGCAGATAGAGCGCTACAAGGAGAGCCTGAAAAACCTCTCGCTGGAGGGCGTACACACCGTTTGCTACAACTTCATGCCCGTGCTCGACTGGGCGCGCACCGACCTCAACCACCCCAACCCCAACGGCAGCACCAACCTCTATTTCTCCCGCGCGCAGTTCGCCTACTTCGACATCCACATCCTCAAGCGCGAGGGGGCCGAGCGAGACTGGGACGAGGCCACGCTCGCCGAGGTGGCGAAGCTGAAGGCCACGCTCACGCCCGAGGACGACGCCAAGCTCGTGGACAGCATCATCGTGAAGACGCAGGGCTTCGTCAGCGGTAACATCTCTGAGGACGAGGAGCGTCCCGTGGAGCTGTTCCGCCAGCTGCTCTCCCTCTACGAGGGCATAGACAAGGCGCGGCTCAGGGAGAACATGCGCTATTTCCTGAGCGCCATCATGCCCACTTGCGAGGAATACGGCATGAACATGTGCGTGCACCCCGACGATCCGCCCTTCCCCATACTGGGCCTGCCCCGCATCGTGACCTGCGACGAGGACATAGACTGGTTCCTCCACGCCGTGGACAATCCCCACAACGGCCTCACCTTCTGCGCCGGCAGCCTGTCGGCGGGTGCCCACAACGACGTGGTGGCCCTGGCCCGCAAGTACGCCAGCCGCACGTGGTTCGTCCACCTGCGCAGCTGCCACGTGTTCCCCAACGGCGACTTCACCGAGGCCAGCCACCTGGGCGGCCGTGCGGATCTCATAGAGCTGGCCCGCATCTTCGAGAAGACCAATCCCCAGCTACCCATGCGCGTGGACCACGGCATGACCATGCTGGGCGACGAGAGCCGCGGCTACAACGCCGGCTACTCCTTCCTGGGCCGCATGTTCGCCATGGGGCAGGTGCAGGGCATCCTGGCCACGGTGGACCGCGAGCTGGGCATCCCCTACCACCAGCCCGGCTTCTACGATTGATTTCTTCCTTGTATGCCTCCTCATCCTGACAATGCCACGCCCCAAGCGACATTCCGGCTCTGTCCATGACACGGCCACATGGGAGCGACAATGAAAAAATAATCTCGACAATGAAAAAAACAAGACTGTTCCTGCTTTCACTCTTCCTCCTTCTGGTGGCAGCCGCCAATGCGCAAAAACCCAATCTCACCATCATCGGCGATATCAGTGGGCTGCAAAAAGGAGACACCATCACCATCAGCACTATTGACCTCCCCGCGTTCGAGGACAGTGTAGTGTCCACCATCGTCGTCAACGACACGGCGGGTTTCACATACCGAGCTTACATAGCGCATGACCAGTATTTCGAGCTCACCTATAAAACCAACATGGGAAAGGAATTACCCGCAGACCGGTCGGGCAAGCTCTTCATCGCCCAGCCAGGCGACACCCTCACTCTCACCGGTGAGCGGGAGACCATCTACTACAGCAGGCTGAGCGGAGGCATCTATGACGAACCGCGACTGGCGGAATACCTCCGGGTGGAAGACTCGCTCGGAGCTATCCGGGGCGGCTACGCACGGAATATGGAGATGGCCTTGGCGGAAAAGGACACCATCGCGGTGCGGAAATGGACAGAGGCTTTCAACAATTTCTATCATATCAACCCAGGCATTGAAAGACGCAACGCACTGGAAGCAAAATATAGGAATGCCAATCCACAGGGAACGCTCTTCCTGCTTGTGGAAAGACTGCCCCATCTTAGCTATATGCCCATTGAGGAGGCAAAGCGCATGTACGACCAGTATTCGGACGAGATAAAGCGCAGTTGGTATGGGCGTAAAACCGCCAAATTCATGAAAGAGATGGAACCCCTGGCCCTGGGCAATCCAGCCCCAGACTTCAAGCTGGTCACCATGGACGGGGATACCATCACCAATGACACCTTCGCGGGGAAATACCTGCTTTTCTACCATTGGGGGCTATGCCCCGGCTCCATCCAGATAGACAAATACGTATGCGAGCTTCATGACCGCTACAAAGGGAAAGGACTGGAGGTAGTGGGACTCACTGAGTCCGTGGCCGTAATCAAGCGACTCTATGAAAGCACCCTGGGCAGCCCCGATGACGCGGAGTTGAACGCCACGCTCGGTAACATGCTGAAGCATCCGTGGAAAGAGGTGGAACTGGAGACCAACTACCCGGACAACCAAAAGATGGCAGACACCTATCACATAACGGGCTGGCCGTTTTTTGTGCTCCTGTCCCCAAAAGGCACGCTGCTCGCCAGGAACTTCTCTGTAGCCTTCAACGAGGCCCGGCGGATATTGGAAAAGGAGCTAGGAAATGGGCAAGAATAGCCAAGCCACCAGGAAATCGAACCCCTTGCCCACCATAGTCGTGGATGGAAACGATAACGCAACCTCCCGAAAGTGTATGGAAAAAGCAACGTAAATAACTGGAAAACAACGACTTTACATTGCGTGATAATCGATGTGTTATAACTATCTTCCAGATAGTATCGAAGATAAGATAAATTATATATAAGAGATATATAATCTTCGACGCTGTCGATAAGTTTCGTGAAAGAGGTGGGGAGCCCCCGAAAGACACAAGAAAGCCGTCTTGCCTTGAATCTCACAGGACCAATATGGCAGGAACCGGCGTGGGTGTCACATCCGCCTATGGCAAGTAATGGCGGATTGGAAACAAGTTGTTATGCCCATGAAACCAAGTTGATTTGCCTTGCGATTCAACTTGTTTTCCCAAGTAAGACAAGTTATTTTCCACATACTTTATCGAGAGGCGAAAACGCGCTGTAGGAAATTCCCTGAAGGTTGATTAGGCTAAAAAAGGCCCGCCGCGCAACTTTTCCGCCGCGCGATACGTCTATAGAGAAAAGCGAACGATAAAAAACATATAGCACATGAAAAGGAACATTTTACTGGCGGGCATCGCCATGGCGGCTTGCCTGCTCACGGGATGCTCGGAGACGGCAGACAAGTTTGACAAGAACGGGAACTCCTGGAGCCAAGGGCTCCTGGGGGCGAGACTGGAGGGCAGCTCCAACTATGTCTCCAAGGAGTTTAACGTGAGAGACTTTGACAAGGTGGTAGTGGTAGGCCCCATGGACGTGGACTACACGCAGCGGACGGGCGAACGGACCGTGAAGGTGAACACGTCTGACAACCTGATGGACCTGATAGACATCCACATCAAGGGCAGGACGCTCTACGTGGGCATGAAGCGGAACGCGCGCATTTCGTTCAAGCGGATGGACGTGGGCATAACGGGCGGCCCGCTGAAGAGCGTGACGCTCGCGGGCTCTGGCGACTTCACGATGAAGAGGGGCATGCGGACGGACTCGTTCGGGCTGACGCTGTCCGGCTCGGGAGACGTGGAGGTGAACGGGCTGGACTGCAAGGGAGACCTGGCGGTCGCGCTGAGTGGCTCGGGCGACATTGACTTCCATGGCGTCGGGGCCCGCTCCGTGCAGATGACTGTCGCCGGCTCGGGTGACATAGAGGCCACGGGCGTGAAAGCCACCGCGGTGGAAACCGCCATAGCCGGCTCTGGCGACATCAAGTTGGAGGGGTTGACGAGCGAGGCTGTCTACACCGTGGCCGGCTCGGGTGACATCGTGGCGGACAACATGGTGGCCGATGGCGTGGAAGCGTCGGTGGCCGGTTCCGGGGATATCATCTGCCACGCGCGGAAGTCACTGAAGGCGAACGTGGCGGGCTCTGGCGAGATAGGCTACAAGGGCAATCCCGCCCAGGTGAGCAAGACCAAGGGCGTAAAGGAGCTGTAGACGCTCTCCTTACGCCAACCGTATGCTGCGGGGGCTCACCAGGATGAGCCTCCGCTTGTATAGGTCGCCTATGGCTCGCTTGAACACCTTCTTGCTCACGTGGAAGCGGTCGTAGATGTCGTCGGCATCGCTCTTGTCCCCCAGGTCACAAGCGCCGTCGTGCTCCCGCAGGTATCGCAGAAGGGTCTCGGCGAAGTCCCTGGTCTGCCGCGGGCCTGTGGGCTGCAGCGTGACGTCTATCTTGCCGTCGGGGCGCACCTTGTCTATGTAGCCTTTCAGGCGGTCGCCCGCGTGCACGTATTGGAATATCTGGTCTTGATAGAGCAGTCCCTGGAAGCGGTTGTCTATGATGGCCTTGAATCCCAGGTCGGTCTTCTGCCACACCAGGAGGTCCACTTCCTCGCCGTGCTGGTACTGCGGGAAGGAGAAGTCGAAATACTTGTCTATCTTGGCCGTGGCCACGATGCGGTAGCTCTCCTCGTCTATCCTGACGTAGACGATGTATGACTTGCCCACTTGCATGCGCATCTTCTGCTCGCGGAAGGGGCAGAAGAGGTCTTTCATGAGCCCCCAGCCCAGGAAGGCGCCATACTCGTTGACCCACTTCACCTCCAGGTAGGCGAAGTCGCCCACCTTGGCCAGCGGCCGCTCGGTGGTGGCTATGAGCCGCTCCTCCTGGTCCAGGTAGAGGAACACCTCCAGCTCGTCGCCGGGGCGCAGCCCTTCGGGCACGTATCGCTTGGGCAGCAGGATCTCTCCCTCGTCGCCCCCGTCCAGGTAGACCCCGAAGTCCACCTCTTTCACTACGGTCATCTTGTTGTAGTCGCCCAGTCTCAGTCTTTCCATGTTCAGTCTTCTTTGTTTTCTTGATGGGTGGTATCGCTCGCGGCCGTCTCGCCCTCTTCCGCGGTCTCGGGAGACTTGGCGGTCTCGGCCTCTATCATGCCGTCGCGCAGGTGGATGGTGCGGTCGGTGAGGGCTGCCAGGCTCTCGTCGTGGGTGACGATGACGAACGTCTGGCCGAACTGCTCCCTGAGGTCGAAGAACAGCTGGTGAAGCTCCTCCTTGTTCCTGGAGTCCAGGCTGCCCGAAGGCTCGTCGGCCAGGATGACGGCGGGATGGTTCACCAGGGCCCTGGCCACGGCCACCCTTTGCTTCTCGCCTCCCGACAGCTCGGCGGGCTTGTGGCCGGCCCTGTCCGCCAAGCCCATGAACCGCAGCAGTTCCTTGGCTCTCTGGGAGGCTTCCGCCTTGCCCTTGCCCGCTATGAAGGCGGGTATCATGACGTTTTCCAGGGCGGTGAACTCCGGCAGCAGCTGGTGGAACTGGAACACGAAGCCCAGGCGTTGGTTGCGGAAGTCGCTGAGACGCTTGCCCGGGAGCTTGCCCACGTCCACGCCGTCTATGGTGATGGTGCCGGAGTCGGGCTTGTCCAGCGTGCCGATGATTTGCAGGAGCGTGGTCTTGCCCGCTCCCGACGGGCCTACGATGCTGACGATCTCGCCCGCTCCCACGTGCAGGTCTATGCCCTTGAGCACTTGCAGCGAGCCGAAGCTCTTGGTGATGTTCTTGATATCTATCATGCGTGATTATTTAACGTGTCTCTGGATATACTTGCCCAAGGCCGACTTCATGAACCATCCCCCTATCACGGCGTAGGCGCTCTTGTCCTCGGTGTGCTGCGGCTCGGCCATGGTCATCATGGGAGCGCCATACTGGTCGGGGAAGATGATCATGAGGTTCTTGCCCTGGTAGTACTGGGTAAGCTCGTCGGGCAGCCGTTCCAAGGCCGACTTGTAGGAGATGGTGCCTTTGCGGGCGGTGATGACCACGAACATGTGGTCGTCGGCCACCTCCCGCGCCAGTCGCGGCAGCTCGTTCCAATGGGCCATGAGCTGGTATTCCGCCCTCACTTCGGGGTGTCGTTTCTTGATGTACTCCTGAATGAGGGCTTGCGTCTCGGCGCGGCAATGGAAGCGCACGCGGCACTCCAGGTTTTCCGCCATGCGGCTCAATCGCTCCAGCCACCTGTAGAAGCCAGGCTCAAACTCGGCCCTGGAGGGCACGGCCACCTGTATGCAGCGCAACGTGTTGAGGGGGCGGAAGCTTTCCACGATGATGACCTGGCGGTTGAGCCCCCAGAAGATGCCCTGTATGAACTTGCCCCAGAATGTCTTGGAAGTGTCTTTCCTCATGTGCATGCCCATGATGATCTCGGAGGCGTTGAACTCCTTGAAGGCGTGCTTGATGCCGTTGGTGATGTTGGTGGCGACGCGCACTTGCGACTGCACCATCAGCCCTATGGCGTTGGACTCCTTGGTGATGTGGTCCAGCAGTTGCCTTCCCCGCTCCTGATAGTACAGCCGCTTCTCGTCGTCGTACACCACGTTGAGCGCCACCACGCCCCGGTTGAGCGTGCGGTTGCGCATGAGGTTGGCCACTTCCATCAGCAAGCTCGCCGTTTCGGGGTATTTCATGGATATCATGATCTTCTCGTCGTCGCCCACCTCTTCCTTGGGCATGGCGCTCTTCTTTTCCAGGGCCATTTTCTTGGAGGCGCTTTCCGTGCAGAAAGAGCTGAATACGCAGGTGACCAGTATGAGGATGACGGTGCCGTTGAGCACGTCGTCGTTGAGCAGTCGCTGCCCGTTGGGCAGGAAAATGCTGTGTCCCACCAGCACGGCCGCCAGCGTGGCACCTGCCTGCGCCGTGCTGAGGCCGAATATCATGTTGCGCTCCAGTGCCCTCATGCCCAGCAGCTTCTGGGTAAAAAAGGAGGCTATCCACTTGGAGGAGAGTGCCATCACGATCATCACCGCGGCCACGTGGAGCGTCTCCGCGCCCCCGAAGAGCAGGTCGACGTTGACGAGCATGCCCACGCCTATCAGGAAATAGGGGATGAAGAGGGCGTTGCCCACGAACTCCAGGTGGTTCATCAGGGGCGATACGTTGGGCACGTAGCGATTGATCACCAGTCCCACGAGGAAGGCGCCCAGCAGTCCCTCCATGCCTATCAGCTCCATCATGATGGCCCCCAGGAACGTGAGAGCCAGCACGAAGATGAATTGGTTGACGTTGTCCTCGTAGTGGTGGAAGAAATAGCGGGTGACGCGGGGGAAGAAATAGATGATGACGAAGAAGACCGCCGCCACCTTCAGGAAAAGCATGAGCCAGAACTCACCCGTGATGTCGCCCTTGAAGTATCCGCCCACCATGGCCAGCACCAAGAGCGTCAGCGTGTCGGTGATGGCCGTGGCTCCCACGGCGATGGTCACGCTGCGCTGGCTGGAAAGGCCATACCTTAATATAATGGGATAGGCGATGAGCGTGTGGGAGGCGTACATGCTCGCCAGCAGGATGGAGGTGAGCCAGCCGTAGCGCAGCACGGTGGTGTTGACCACGATGCCCATCACCATGGGGATGACGAAGGCCATGATGCCCAAGGTGAATGTTCCCACGCGGTTCTTGCGGAAGTTGCCCATGTTCATCTCCAGTCCCGCCAGGAACATCAGGTAGATAAGCCCCACGTGGGCGAAAAGGTCGAAGGAGCCGTCCTTGGCCAGGATGTTCAGCCCATAGGGGCCTATCAGCATGCCCGCCAGCACCATGCCCGCTATGTGGGGGATGCGCAGCTTGCCCATCACGATAGGGGCTATCAGGATGATGGCCAGCACGACGAAAAACTTCATCATGGGGTCAGTGACGGGGAAGGTGAGCATGGCTAACGGCATGTGTTATTTTTGGTATGTGTATGAATTATGGTGCAAAGATGCAAAAAAATATCGAGAATAGGGCGGTATTAGCGTGAAAAGTTGTATTTTCGCGCTCATATCATTAACAAAGTAATAGTTTTCAGACAAATGAGAGTAGCGATTGTTGGCGCCAGTGGCGCGGTAGGGCAGGAGTTCTTGCGCATCCTCGCGCAGAGAGAATTCCCCATGGATGACTTGGTATTGTTTGGCTCCGAGCGCAGCGCGGGCAAGAAATATTCCTTCAAGGGCAAAGAGTATACCGTGAAACTCTTGCAGCACAACGATGATTTCCGGGATATCGACGTGGCCTTCGTCTCCGCGGGCGGCGGCACTTCCAAGGACTTCGCCGAGACCATCACCAAGCATGGAGCGGTGATGATAGACAATTCCAGCGCTTTCCGCATGGACGAGGACGTGCCTCTGGTGGTGCCCGAGGTCAACGCCGCCGATGCCCTCAACAGACCCAGGGGCATCATCGCCAACCCCAACTGCACCACCATCATGATGGTAGTGGCCCTGAAGCCCATCGAGGACTTGAGCCACATCAAGAAAATACATATCTCCAGCTACCAGAGCGCGTCGGGAGCGGGAGCCGTGGCCATGCAGGAGCTGGAGCAGCAATACAGGGAGATACTCTCCACGGGTGAGGTGAAGACCATCAAGAAGTTCCCCCACCAGCTGGCTTACAACGTGATACCCCAGATAGACGTGATGACCCCCAACGACTACACCAAGGAGGAGATGAAGATGTATCACGAGACACGCAAGATCATGCACAGCGACGTGCGCACCAGCGCCACCTGCGTCAGGGTATCCTCGCTCAGGAGCCATTCCGAGAGCGTGTGGTTCGAGACCGAGAGGCCGCTCTCCGTGGAGGAAATCAGAGAGGCCTTGCAGGCCGCTCCTGGCGTAACGCTGAAGGACGACCCGCAAAACTATGTCTACCCCATGCCACTGGAAAGCGCGGGCCAGGACGATGTCTACGTGGGACGTGTCAGGAAAGACCTGGCCGACGACAACAGCTGCACGCTTTGGCTCACGGGCGACCAGATAAGGAAGGGCGCCGCCCTCAATGCCGTGCAGATAGCTGAGTATTTGGTCAGCGTGGGAGACCTGAAGTAACCATGGTTTACCTCGCTTTCATACTGGGGCTGCTGATTGGGGCAGCCCTTGTTTTTGTCCTCATGGGCAGGGAGAACACTCGTCTGCGAGTGGACAACGCCCGTTTGCAAACCCAGCTGGAGCAGGCGGGCAAGCGCATGGAGGAGCGGCGGCAAGAGATGGAACGGCAGGTGGAAGCCACCAAGCAGGAACTGGCTCTCAGGACCCAAGAACTGCTGAGGCAAAACGCCGACCGCCTGAAGCAAGAGAACGCCGAGCACATGACGCTCCTCACCACTCCCCTGCGGGAGGCCATCAGCGAGATGCGCAGGGCGCTGGAAGACACCACCAAGCACAGCGCGGAGGACAATGCCTCGCTCCGCGAGCTGCTGGCGCAGATGATGCGCAGCAACCGCGAGATAGGTGAGCAAGCGGAACTATTGGCTAATGTGCTGCGCCGGGATAGCCAGGCCGCGGGCTATATGGGCGAGGTAATCCTGGGAGACCTCTTGGCCGCCCAGGGACTGGTGGAGGGCGTGCACTATGAGTCGCAACCCTACCTGCGGGACGCCAAGGGCAGGAAAGCGCGCAACGAGGACACGGGCTCCGCCATGCGTCCCGACTTCATCCTCCATTATCCACAGGGGCAAGACGTGGTGATAGACTCCAAGGTATCCATGGCGGCCTACGAGCGATACGTGAACGCTACGGACCCCGAGGAAAAGGCCAAGGCACTGAAGGCGCACATACAAAGCGTGAGGAAACACGTGGACGAGCTGGCGGGCAAGGACTACAGCCGCTACCTGGACCCGGGGAGGCAGGCCGTGGACTTCGTGCTCATGTTCATGCCCTTCGAGAGCTCGCTGCAGCTGGCGCTGGCCAACGACTCCTCGCTGTGGCACGAGGCCTTCGAGCGCAAGGTGTTCATCACCAGCGAGCAAAACCTCACGGCCATCCTCCACATGATACACGTGGCCTGGGTGCAAAACCAGCAAGCCCAAAACCAACGGCTGGTATTCGGCCTGGCCGAGCAACTGATAGACCGCCTGGGCGATTTCATCAAGCGATACACCGCCCTGGGAGAGAGGCTGGAGCAGGCCAGGCGCGCCTTCGACGATTGCGGCAAGAAACTCTACGCCGGCAACCAAAGCGTGGTGAAGAAAGCCCATGAGCTGATAGACATGGGGGCGAAGGAGAACCCCGACCGCCGCATACCGCCCGCCCAAGACGAGTTGCCGGGATGAGGGCAGCCCGCGGACGCGTCCCCCCCCCTTGGCTTGGGGAACCCGGGGATTTCCCTCTTGCCCCCTCAGGCCGCCTGCCAGAGGCCGGCTCTCCTTCCCGGTTCTCAAGGCAAGTTGTTTCGCGGCGCGATTCAACTGGTTTCGCCGGGGAAAACAACTTAATTCGCGAGGGAAAACAAGTTGTTTTCCCCAGCGAGACAATTTGGTTTGGCCCCCGCTTTTCGGGTTTAACTTCATTTAACGGGCTCGATGGGTGCTTTCTTGGGAAATATCCATACTTTCGCAATCACTATCGTGACCGCCGCCTTTACCTCTTCCTGGAGCGCGGTGACGGTTTCTCATCCTTAACCGCATACGCGCCATGACCAACAGACAACTCACCCTACGCGGCATTGACCGCGTGGAAGACCTCCACTTCACGCCTTTGGAAAAGAGCTACCTGAAGGCGCAATTGATAAAGACCTCGCTCGCCTACCTGGCGCTCATGGCGCTTACGCTCTTGCTCCTCGCCTGGGAAGCGTTCAGCTATCGCCATCAAGTGACCGTCGCGGCCGAGTGCGTATGGCTGGCCCTGCTCGTGGCCAACCTCTTCCTGCTGCCCAAGGCCGTGGCCTACAAAGGCTTTGCCATCAGGGAGCGTGACATCACCTACCGGTCGGGCATCATCTTCCCCAAGGTGACGACAGTGCCTTTCCGCAAGATACAGCAGGTGAGCATCCGCCAAAACCCGGTCACGCGCCTGTTCGGACTTTATGCCGTGGACATCGTGAACGGTGCCCAGTCGATGTCCGACATCAGCATCCCGGGGCTGACAGCGCAGACGGCGGAGGAAATCAAGGCGCTCGTGACGAAAAAACTCAACGGCAATGAGGATGGCCAATGATTTCTCACGGCCGCGCCGGATGAGCAAGAGCGCGCTCGTGGTGTTCTTCGTCAAGAACCTGCGAGGCAATACGGGTCTTTTCCTGTTATGTCTCGCCTTGAACCCGGGCTTCCGTGACGATGAGACCCCCTTGTGGCAAGCGCTGCTGATAGCACTGGCCATGCTGGCCGCGTTCCTGGTGCTGGCCGCCACGGTCGCTTTCGTGAACTATTATTACAGGAAATACTACGTGGAGGACGGAAACCTGGTTTTCATCCATGGCGCGCTGCGGAAGGAAAAGACCAGCGTCCCGTTGGGGAAGGTGCAGTCATTGCGCACGAAGCGTGGTCCCATCTACCGATTGCTGGATATGAGGGGCGTGTCGTTTGACACGCTGGCCTCCGCGTCGGCGGAAATAGAGCTGATTCTTGACAACGACGACTGGGATGCCCTGCTGAGCCGTGTGGAAGCGGGGGAAGACTCCTCTGAAGCGCGGGAAGAGGCCGCCTCACCCGTCCATGAGAAGACCATGGAGCAGAAGACCTTTAAACTTGACGTTGACAACGCCAACCTGCTGAAGGGCGCCCTGTGCCAAAACCACCTGAGGGGTCTCGTGGTGCTGTTCGGAGCGCTTTCCGCCCTGTGGAGCCAGCTGCAATCACTTGGCGACGGGGCGGTGACCTATGTAGTGGATTATGTCGATGCCCACTCTACCCACCTGTCGTTCTCTTGGCTGGCCATTGTCGCCCTGACGGCCATCCTCTACGTGGTCGTGTTGCTGCTGTGGACGGGCAAGGTGTTCTTGCGCTACGCCAACATGGACATACAGATGGGCGAGAGACAACTGTTCTTCGAGAGCGGACTCTTCTCTCGCGCCAGCAGCCGCTTCTCGCGTGACAAGATATGCACGCTCCGCGTCAAGCGGAACTTCATGGAACGATGGCTCCATTGCGGCACTATCAGCCTGAGGCAGGCGCTGAACGCCACTGACGAGCAGAATGGCAGGGACGTGAGAATCTATGGCTCTGACCACGCGGGCAAGTTCCTGGACTGGTGGCTGGGCACGGACGACAACGCCAGGCAGCCTATCATCTCCGCCCGCCCAGGCTATGGGCTGTTGGCATACACCATCAGGTTCGACCTCCTGGTCTCACTGGCGGCCATCGTTGTCTTGTGTGCTTTCGGACTTTACGCGTGGCTTCTCGTCCCTGCCTTCTATATGCTGGTCTCGTTGGCCAAGGGTTTTCTTGCCGTGCGCCACGGCGGCATCACGCTGAGAAATGGTTACCTGGAAGTCCGCGACGGCAAGTTCGCGGAAGCAAGGAATTACCTGAAATACGACAACATTGAAGTGGTACGCGTGACCGCCACGCCTTTCACGCCCCGTTTCCGCAGGGTAAGCCTGACCATTTCCACCAACGGCACCTCGTTCACCCTGCGGAGCCTGAAAGCCAGCGAGGCGAGAGACATTTACGAACTGCTGCTGTGCCGTGGCTGCCTTGACGAGGCGACGCAATCCCTTCGCCCTACAAGTCCACCACGGTGATGCCCGCCCCGCCAAACTGCACGTGCTCATCGGCATAGTGAGTGACGTTGGGCACGCTGGAGAGGTATTGACGGATGAGCTGGCGCAGTATGCCGTTGCCCTTGCCGTGGAGGATGCGCACACGGGGCATGCCCACCAGGATGGCGTCATCTATGAAGTATTGCACGGCCTGCAGGGCCTCGTCTCCCCGCATGCCCCTCACGTCGAGGTCTTGATGGAAGTTGCCCCTGTGCTCGTCTATGGTCTTGCGGGTCTCGTCGCTGATGCTGTAGGCGTTGAGGCTGGCCTGCCGCTGCTCGTTCTTGTCTTTTTCCGGTTCCTCCGCCCGCTCCAGGCGATCCAGCCGGGTCTTTGTGCGCATGTCACCGAAGATGACCGTGGCCATTTTGCCGTCTATGCTCTCGATATGGCCCACGCTGGCAAGTCCCTTCACCCTCGCGGTATCACCAACTTTCAATGGTTCGTTTTCCAGTTTCGGCTTGGTGGTAGCTTTTCTCAACGCCTTGGCGGCCTTGGATTCTTCTTGCTCCTTCTCTGCCATCCGTTTTTGGTGACGTTGCTTGCGTTGCAGGATTTGCTCCATCTTGCGCTCCAACGCCTCTGGGCTCAGTGTCTTCTTGCCCTTGGCGGCAGTGGCGGGGGCGGTTTCTTCCCCTAGGTTGGCCTGGAAGTCGGCCAGTTCCTGCCTCAGGCGTTTGGTCTCCTCCTTCTCGGCCTGTGCCTCCTTTATCTCGCGTATGGTGTTCTCTATCCTGCGGTTGCTTTCTTTCAGCATCTCCTGGGCTTGGAGTTTCGCCTTGTCCAATATCTCACGACGCTCGCGGCGCAATTCGTCAGCCTCTTTCTCATAGCGAGCCATGGCCGCGGCCAGGTCTTTCTCCCGTTGGTGCACGGTTTGCCGCTTGGCTTCCCAGTACCGCTTGTCCCTGACGATGTCTTGCAGGTATTTGTCACTCTGTATGTACTCGCTGCCCACGATTTGCGATGCCTTCTGTATCACTTCCTCGGGCAGTCCTATCTTGCGGGCTATCTCGATGGCGAAAGAGCTGCCGGGCCTGCCGATGGCCAATTGGAAGAGGGGGCGCATCTGGTGGCGGTCGTAGAGCATGGCGCCGTTCACCACTCCGTCGTGCGCGTCGGCATAGTGTTTCAGGTTTTGGTAATGGGTGGTAATCACGCCATAGGCCTGCCGCTGGCGGAAGGTGTCCACCACGGCCTCGGCGATGGCTGCCCCGATGGTGGGTTCCGTTCCCGTTCCCATCTCGTCAATGAGTATGAGGCTGCGCTCGCCGCAGCCTTTCATCATCAGCTTCATGTTGAGCAAGTGGGAGGAATAAGTGCTCAGGTCGTCCTCCAGGCTCTGCTCGTCGCCAATGTCTATCATGATGTCCTGGAACACGCCCGTCTTGCTCCGCTCGTCCACGGGCACGCTCAGTCCGCACTGCAACATGTATTGCAGCAATCCCACGGTCTTCAGGCAGACGGACTTGCCGCCGGCGTTGGGGCCGGAGATGATGAGCAGCCGTTGCTTGGGCGTGAGCGTGATGTCCAGGGGCACCACTCCTTCTCCCAGTTTCAGCAGAAGAAGGGGATGGATGGCGTGTGTCCAGTCCAGTTGCGGATGGTCTTCCACGGTGGGTTCCGTGGCCTTCAGCCTTTCCGCCAATGACACCTTGGCCTGTATGAAATCCACTTGGGCCAGGAAGCGGTAGCTCTCCAGCAAGTCTGTTACGTGGGGACGTATCAGCTTGGTTGTCTCTTTCAGTATGCGGATGACTTCTTGCCGTTCTTCCCTGCGCAATTCCCTTACGCGGTTGTTGGCCTCCACCACCTCGGCAGGCTCTATGTAGACCGTGCGCCCGGTGGCGCTCTCGTCGTGTACGATACCTGCCATCTTGCGTTTCATGGCGGGTGCCACGGGTATCACGAGCCTGCCGTCTCTCATGGTGGGGGTGGCGTCCTTGTCCACCAGGCCCTGCCCTTGCGCCTGCCGCAGTATGCTGTTGAGTGCCCGGGAGATGTTTCCTTCCGAACGGGATAATTCTCCCCTGACGCGGGCCAGCTCTGGAGAGGCGTTGTCGCTCACCTTTCCCCATTTGTTGAGCACCTTGTCTATTTGGCGGGTGATGTCGGTGAAGGAACTTACTCCCTCTGCCATCTTAGCCAGGGCGGGATAGGGGAAGTGGCCGTCGCCATCGTCTTGGCGCAACAGGGCGACAAGCCCCTGGATGGTGCCCAGCGAGCGGCGCAGGTCGAACAGCTCCTCTTCCTCCATGTGGGTGTTCTCCACTCTTATTCTCAGAATGGCTTCCCGGGGATCCAGGAAGTAGTCCATGGGCATTTCCCGCTCCGCGCTACTGAGCTTGCGAAACTCGCTCACCTGCGCCAGCCGCTCCGTCACGTCTTCGTGCCGGGAGCTGAAGGCCATCTTGTCCACTTGTTCCTTGCCCAGCGAGCAGAGGCATCGCTCCTTGAGCATTTGGCGTATCTCGCTGAAGCCTATCTTGGTTTCCAGGTTGTTCGGGTAAATCATGGCGCGAACTTACATATTTTTCCCGACACGGCCAAGGGATGGCGGACTAAATTGTGTTTCCGCGGTTGTCCGTCGCCAGAAGAATCACGGCATTTGAGAAAGCCGTGTTTCCGCCTGGCGAACAAAAAAATATTGGTTTTACGGTCTCATTCACGGAAATTATAGTATATTTGCCCCCTTGAAACGTATAGGCTTAAAAAATATCGCTATTATATATGATACAGAAAACGTTTATCGTGCATGGCATGAAGTGCCAGCACTGCCAGTCGGCCGTGGAAAGCGCCTTGCTGGACATCAGGGGAGTGAAGGAAGCCCAAGTCTCATTGGTGGACAACAGCGTGACCGTGGACTATGACGAGGGCATCGTGACCCTTGACATGTTGCGGGAGGCCGTGGAGGGAGCCGGCCGCTTTGAGTTTGAGGCGTGAACGGGCCTGCTGACCCCCTCTGTGGCGGCCCTGGGCCACGGCGCGTGATGCTTAGGGGTGTTCAGCGTACCCCGGGTAATCATACCGGTACCTGTGGTTGTAGCCGGGAGCGGGATTGTCATACCATGCCCCTTCTACGCTTACGCCAATGGAGAGGGTGGGATTAACGTGGTATATGGCTCCCACCCCCACCACGTTGGCGCCCGCGGCGCCCATGCCGTAACCCAGCGGCGAACGTCCCAGCGGTGAGCCCATGCCCCAATAGGGGCCATAGCCGTACCAGCCATGGCGGTGCCAATAGCTGTTGTAGTTATTGGCCAATGAGAGTTGCCCGTAGGCGAATATTTCCCAATGCTCGTTGAAGCGGTAGCCCAGCATGGCATAGAGTCCCGCGTCACGGTAGGAGTCTCCTCCCCAGATGGTGTTTTGCAGGTATCCGCCGGCCGCCAGCCATAGTTTCCTGTTCTTGGTGAGCGGGGTCAAATAACCCACATTGATGTCTTGGGTGAAGCCGCCCTTGTGGGGAACGTGGTCGCCAAAGGTGGCGAAGGCAGACAGTCCTATGCTCGCGTTGAGTCCCTCGTGCCAGCCCCAGGCATAGCTGTTGATGGAAGCGGGCGCGGGGGCAACGCTGTCTGTCGTGTTGGCCTGCGGGTTTTTGTCCCGCGCTTTTGCCTCTCCGGCGGGTTGCCGCGGTCCGATGCCTTTAACCTGGCCCAGCGGCTCTTTTCCCGTGACGGTCAACAGCCGTTGGGGCTTTCCGCCATAAACTCTTTTTTGGTTGCCGTCCATGATGGTGTCCCCTGGCAGGAGCCAGTCCTCGCGGGGGCTGTCGGGGCTGTGCAGAGGGCCTTGTATGAAGTGCTGCGCGGTGACTGGCACGCAACATATGATGGTGAGTAAATAAACAATTAATCTTTTCATGCGGACAAAGATAACTAAAAAAGCTGAAATTGTTTGGAGCGTTAACCTTTTTATGTTACTTTTGTGACGGGTTAAACCCAAATCGGTCATTAGACTTTCGGTTAAGCCCGTGTCCCGCGGCGAAATGTGTCATTTAATATAAAATATATATAAGGAATGAGAAAGATTATATGTTTATTGGCGGCAGTTTTTGCCCTGAGCCTCACCTCTGCCCAGGCGCAGTCTGAGAGCAAGACCCAGAAAGCGAAGGAGACCATTGCGCAGAAGGCCAAGAAAGTGTGGAATGACGCCAAGAAGTCCGTCAGTTCCACCGCCGACATCATCAAAGACGAATTGGGCATCAGCAATGGGCGCGACAGCGTGCGCGTGAAATACATGCCCATCTATACCAAAAACAAGTATGAAGGCGGCGACATGTATAAGCTGATACAGGCTTGCCGCGAGGATTACCAGCGTCGCTGCCCCAAGTGCGAGATAGTAAGCTCCGTGATACCGGAGGAGGACTGGACCACTTTGAACATGACGCAAGGAGGTGTCGTGGTGGGCTACGTGCAGCAGTTGTGCTGCTACGTGCTGGGCAAGGACGGCGAGGACGGCTACGTTTACATGGAGTATACCTACAAGCGCAGCAAGAACGTGGGCGGTGACTACGTGAACAGCGACTGGTGGCCGCGCATGACCCGTGTGGACATCATTCCCGCCAGTGATTTCGACTTGATAAAGTGATTTCTTTTTTAAAAGCGGTGACCGATATTCCCTCAAAAAGCGAGAAAATTGATGAATTGTAAGAAATTCGGCAATTTTTCTGCGGTTTTCTTTGGAAGTTCGGAAAAAAGCATTACTTTTGCATGTGATAATTGATAAATCGAATAACATGAGGCAAAACGCGTCTTTCTATTACTTTTACTTTTACTTTGCAAGGAATTGTAGAGCGGGAAGTCGCGTGTAAACCTCACGGAAGATAAAGGAAATAGCGAAACGGTCCCGCTCCCCATGGAGAGCAGGGCCGTTTTTTTGATGACATAAAGAACAAGATGAAACGAATAGCGATACAAGGAGAGCAAGGCTCGTTCCACGACATAGCCGCCCATGAGTATTTCGGGCAGGAACAGATAGAGCTGATCTGTTGCGCCACTTTCGAGCAAGTGTTCGAGAACATACGCAGAGACCCCGCCGTGGTGGGCATGCTGGCCATAGAGAACACCATAGCCGGCTCATTGCTCCACAACTACGAATTGCTGCGTGAGAGCGGCACCACCGTGGTGGGGGAGCACAAGCTGCACATAGAGCATGCCATCTGCTGCCTGCCCGAGGACGACTGGGACACCATCACCGAGGTGCATTCCCATCCCGTGGCCCTCTCGCAGTGCCGCGCCTTCCTCTCCCGCCATCCCGAGATGAAGGCCGTGGAGGCCGAGGACACGGCAGGCTCCGCGGAGTACATCGCCCGCCACCAGGCCAGGGGATGGGCGGCCATCTGCTCCGAGTACGCCGCCCGGATGTATGGCATGAAGGTGTTGCAGCGCGACATCCACGACAACAAGCACAACTTCACCCGCTTCCTGGTGGTGTCTGACCCCCGCAAGGCCTCCTTCCTGCGCAGCATAGAGCGGGCGGACAAGGCCAGCCTCGTCTTCAGCCTGCCCCACGAGGAGGGCTCCTTGAGCAAGGTGCTCACCATATTGAGCTTCTACGACATCAACATGACCAAGATACAGTCCCTGCCCATCATCGGGCACGAGTGGGAATACATGTTCTACGTGGATGTCACGTTTGACAATTTCACCCGCTACCAGCAATCCATCGACGCCATCACTCCCCTGGTGAAGAATATCAAGGTGCTGGGAGAGTATAAGGGAAAATAAACACGACCAACGATTCATACAATTACTGACATGGAAATAAGACCAGCCCAAAGAGTAACGGAAATACAGGAATACTATTTCAGCCGCAAACTGAAAGAGGTGGCGCGGCTCAACGCCGAGGGGAAGGACATCGTGAGCCTGGCCATAGGCAGCCCTGACATGCCCCCCTCGCCGCAGGTGATAGAGAAGCTGTGCGAGGTGGCCCACGACCCCTCCGCACATGGCTACCAGCCCACGGTGGGCATACCGGAGCTGCGCAAGGCCATGGCCCATTTCTACCGCAAGTGGTATGGGGTGGAGCTGGACTGGGCAACGGAGATACAGCCGCTCATCGGCTCCAAGGAGGGCATCCTGCACGTGACGCTGACTTTCTGCGACCCGGGCGACGAGGTGCTGATACCCGACCCGGGCTATCCCACCTATACGGCCATCAACAAGATACTGGGCACCAAGATACGCTATTACGACCTGCGGGAGGACAACGGATGGCAACCGGACTTCGACGCCCTGGAGCGCATGGACCTGAGCCGCGTGAAGCTGATGTGGACCAACTATCCCAATATGCCCACGGGCGGCAACGCCCGCATGGAGACCTATGAGAGACTGGTGGACTTCGCCCGTCGCCACGACATCGTCATTGTCAACGACAATCCTTATTCCCTCATCCTCAACGACCGCCCCCTCAGCATCCTGCAGGTGCCTGGCGCCAAGGACTGCTGCCTGGAGTTCAACTCCATGAGCAAGAGCCATAACATGCCGGGCTGGCGCGTGGCCATGGTGGCCTCCAATCCCACGTTCATCTCGTGGATACTCAAGGTGAAGAGCAACATAGACAATGGCAGCTTCCGGGGTATCCAGCTGGCCGCCGCGGAGGCTTTCACCACCAATACCGACGAGTGGCACCAGGAGAACAACATCGCCAACTACCGCAGGCGCAGGGACATAGCGGAGCGAATCATGCGAACGCTGGGCTGTGAGTACGACCCCGGGCAAGTGGGCATGTTCCTGTGGGGAAAGATACCCGACAAGTATGCCGACGTGGAGCAACTCACGGAGCGCGCCTTGCATGAGGCCAGGGTGTTCATCACCCCAGGGTTCATCTTTGGCCGGAATGGCAAGCGATACGTGCGCGTCTCCCTGTGCGCCAAGGACGAGCGCATGCTCGAGGCCCTGCGCAGGCTGCGGGCGTTGGAGTGGTAATCTTATAGTCAAGAAAAACAAGAAAAACCTATAAATCATGGAACTGGAATTACTCCCTTTGAATTTACCGAGTGACAGCGAACGCCCTTCATGCGTCATCGCCGGACCCTGCTCCGCCGAGACAGAAGAGCAAGTGATGACCACCGCCAGGCAGCTGGCCGCGGCCGGATGCCACATTTTCCGTGCCGGCGTATGGAAGCCCCGCACCAAGCCCGGAGGCTTTGAGGGCAATGGAGAGAAGGCCTTGCCCTGGATGCAAGAAGTGAAGCGAGAGACGGGCATGCTGACCGCCACCGAGGTGGCCACGCCCGAGCACGTGGAGCTGGCCATGAAGTACGGGGTCGACATCCTCTGGATAGGTGCCCGTACCTCCGCCAACCCTTTTGCCATGCAGGCTTTGGCAGACAGCATGCGAGGCATAGAAGTGCCCGTGCTGGTAAAGAATCCCGTAAACCCGGACTTGGAGTTGTGGATCGGGGCTTTGCAGCGCATCAACCAGGCGGGCGTGAAGCGCATGGGTGCCATACACCGCGGCTTCTCCTCTTATGACAAGAAAATCTACCGCAACCTGCCCATGTGGCAAATTCCCATAGAGCTGCGTCGCCGCGTTCCGGAATTGCCCATCATCTGCGACCCCAGCCACATCGGAGGCCGCAGGGACTTGATAGCTCCCCTCTGCCAGCAGGCGATGGACCTGGGCTTTGACGGACTTATCGTGGAGAGCCACTGCTCGCCCGACGACGCATGGAGCGACGCCAAGCAGCAGGTGACCCCCGACGTGCTCAACTACATACTCAGCATGCTTATCATCAGGGACCAGCACTCCACCACGGAGAGCATACGCCAGTTGCGCCAGCAGATAGACGAGCTGGACAACCAGCTGATGAGCCTCCTGGCCAAGCGCATGCGCGTGTGCCGCGAGATAGGCCAATACAAGAAGGAGCACAACATGACCGTGCTCCAGAGCGGACGCTACTCCGAGATACTGGAGAAGCGCGGCGCCCAGGGAGAGGCCTGCGGCTTGAGCCCGGAGTGCGTGGCCAAGATATTCGAGCAGATACACGAGGAGAGCGTGCGCCAGCAGTTGGAAATCGTTAACAAGTGACGGGAGCCATGAAGATACTGATCATGGGAGCGGGCAAGATGGGGAGCTTCTTCATCGACCTGCTCAGCTTCGACCACGAGGTGGCGGCCTACGAGAAAGACCCCAAGCGGTTGCGCTTCACCTATAACTGCCAGCGGTTCCAGACCCTGGAGGAAGTGAGGGACTTCAAGCCGCAGCTGGTCATCAACGCCGTGACCGTGAAATACACGCTCGCCGCCTTCCGCGAGGTGATGCCCTATTTGCCCAGCGACTGCATCGTGAGCGACATCGCCTCCGTGAAGACGGGCCTGAAGGATTTCTATGGGCGGTGCGGCCATCCCTACGTGAGCACGCACCCCATGTTTGGCCCCACCTTCGCCAACCTCAACCAGTTGAGCGAGGAGAACGCCATCATCATCAGCGAGGGCGACTACATGGGCCGCATCTTCTTCAAGGACCTCTACCAGAAGCTGGGACTCAACATCTATGAGTACACCTTCCAGGAGCACGACGAGACCGTGGCCTACTCGCTCAGCATCCCCTTCGTGAGCACGTTCGTCTTCGCCGCCGTCATGAAGCACCAGGACGCTCCTGGCACCACCTTCAAGAGGCACATGCAGATAGCCCGCGGCGTGCTCAACGAGGACGAGTTCCTTTTGCAGGAGATACTTTTCAACCCCTATACCTCGGGCCAGGTGAACCAGATAAGGGAGCAGCTCAAGGATTTGCTCGATATCATAGACCACAAGGACGGCGACCGCATGGCCGCCTACGTGGCGAAGATACGCCAAAACCTCAAGGGGGACATTTAGTTAGATAGGCGGCCGCCGCCCCGTTTCCGGGGTGGCGCCTCCGTGAGAGGACGCGTGGGGAAACAACTTGTTTCGGTCTTTGAAACAACTTGTTTTCAGTGGCAAGACAAGTTGTTTTCAATGGCAAGACAACTTGTTTGGGGAAGTCCGTGCCAGGCGATTTTCCCCGTTTGCCCCCATGTTTGCCTTGCCAGCCGGCCAGTTCCCGTTAGCGCCAGGTGCTCCTCGCGATGTTTTCCGTGTTTTTATGTATTTTTTCATGCCACTATTTCACCATGTCATATAAAAACATTATCTTTGCGCACGAATATTGAATGTCGCGTAAAGTTTAGCGGATATAATGATATAAAAGATATGAACCTGGATATGTTGACGGCCATATCGCCAATAGACGGCAGATATAGAGGCAAGACGGAAGCGTTAGCTGGATATTTCTCGGAGTTTGCGTTGATACGCTATCGTGTCAGGGTAGAGATAGAGTACTTTATAACTCTTTGCGAGTTGCCTTTGCCGCAGCTCGCCACGATGGACCACGGCCTGTTTCCCAGGTTGCGGGCCATTTACGAGGACTTCTCGGAGCGGGATGCCGCCAGGGTGAAGACCATCGAGCAGACCACCAACCACGACGTGAAGGCCGTGGAGTACTTCATCAAGGAAAAGCTGGACGAGATAGGTGGCATGGATAGCTACAAGGAATTCGTGCACTTTGGCCTCACCTCGCAGGACATCAACAACACGAGCGTGCCCCTGGCGTTGAAGGAGGCGCTGCGGGACGTGTTCTATCCGCAGATGGAGGAGCTGATAGACCAGCTGCGCCAATACGCCGAGGAGTGGAAAGACGTGCCCATGCTGGCCAAGACCCACGGGCAACCCGCCTCGCCTACCAGGTTGGGCAAGGAAATCATGGTATATGTATATCGTCTCTCAGAGCAGTTGCAAAGCCTGAGGCAATGCAAGCTCACCGCCAAGTTCGGAGGGGCCACGGGCAACTATAACGCCCACCATGTGGCCTATCCCGCCTATGACTGGAAAGAATTTGGCAACCGCTTCGTGAGCGAGAAGCTGGGATTGGAGAGAGAGCAATATACCACCCAAATCAGCAACTATGACCATTTGGGCGCCATCTTCGACGCCATGCGCCGCCTGAACACCATCATCATAGACATGGACAGGGACTTCTGGATGTATATCTCCATGGACTACTTCAAGCAGAAGATCAAGGCTGGCGAAGTGGGCTCAAGCGCCATGCCCCACAAGGTGAACCCCATAGACTTCGAGAACAGCGAGGGCAACCTCGGCATCGCCAACGCCATACTCCAGTTCCTGGCGGCCAAACTTCCCGTGAGCAGGCTGCAGCGTGACCTCACGGACAGCACGGTCTTGCGAAACGTGGGCGTGCCCATGGGCCATGCCGTGATTGCCATACAGAGCACCTTGAAGGGACTGCGTAAGTTGATACTCCACAAGGAAACGCTGGACGCTGACCTGGAGAACAATTGGGCGGTGGTGGCCGAGGCTATCCAGACCATATTGCGCCGGGAGGCTTATCCGCATCCCTACGAGGCGCTGAAGGCCCTGACCCGGACCAACCAGAAGATGACCCAAGAGACCATCAGGCAATTTATAGAGAGCCTCGATGTCTCTCCCGACGTGAAGCGGGAACTGCTCGCCATCAATCCCGGCAATTACACTGGAATATAAAAATAATTTTATAGAGAACACAACCAAGAACAAAACAACTGGCCGTGAGGCTATTAAGTGAAATCAACATGGAAGAATTAGACAGCAAACACCTAGAACAGCCCGCGCAAAGAGAAGATACACGTGAGGCAAGCAATGCCAATGAAGGATATAAGAGTGGTTATCGTCAGGCAAACCGTCCCTATCGTCCTCGTATCCAGAGACCTTACAACGCGGAGAGAGTAGGCCGCAACGATACGGCTGGCTTCCGCCCCGAGGGCTTTGGAGCGGGATTGCAGGGCCAAGACGAAGACAGGTCACAGCGTGGCGGATACCAGTCCCGCGGTGGCTATCAACCCCGTGGCGGATACAATAATAACCACCGTGGTGGATACGGCAATAATCGTGGAGGCTACAACAACACTTATGGCAACGATTACCACAGCCGGCCACAGGGCGGCTATCGGCCACGTTATAATAACCAAGACGGAGAACAGGAAGGCTATCAGCCGCGCAATAACTATAATGCCCCCCGTGGCGGAGAGCGCAGGCCTTACCAGCAGGGCGGCGGTTACCACTCTCGCTACAGCGGCCAGGAGGAAGGCGGCTACCAGCCCCGTGGAGGTTACTACAACAACTCCCGCGGTGGATATGGCTATAACAACAACCGCAATGGCGGCGCGTATGGCAATGCGCGTGGTGGCGGCTATCGACAGGGTGGCTACCGCTCGCAGGGACATGGTTTCGACTCCCGCAACAGATACAACAATCCCAAGAAACGCATAGATTATGTCGAGGAGAGCGTCGACCCCAATGAGCCAATCCGCCTGAATAAGTTCTTGGCGAACGCTGGCGTCTGCTCCCGCAGGGAGGCCGATGAGTTCATCCAGGCAGGCGTGGTGACCGTTAACGGCGAGGTGGTGACGGAACTGGGAACGAAGATCACCCGCGCTGACGAGGTGAAGTTCCATGACCAGCCCGTGAAGATAGAAAAGAAGGTTTACATCTTGCTCAACAAGCCCAAGGATTGCATGGTGACAAGCGATGACCCCCAGGAGCGCAAGACCGTGATGGACTTGGTGAAGGACGCTTGCCCTGAGCGCATCTATCCTGTGGGCCGCCTGGACAGGAATACGACAGGCGTGTTGCTGCTTACCAATGACGGTGAGCTTTCCAGCAAGTTGACGCATCCCAAGTTCTTGAAGAAGAAGGTATACCATGTCCATCTGGACAAGGCGCTGTCCCTTGAGGACATGCGGAAGATCGCCGAGGGCATTTTCCTGGAAGACGGCGAGATAAAGGCGGATGACATACAATATGTGGATGAGCGTGACAAGAGCCAGGTGGGCATCGAGATACATAGCGGGAAGAACCGCATTGTGCGCCGTATCTTCGAGAGCCTGGGCTACAGGGTTACCAGGCTCGACAGGGTGCTCTTCGCCGGCCTCACGAAGAAGGGCCTGCGCAGGGGAGACTGGCGCTTCTTGACACAGAAAGAGGTGGAGATGTTGCGCATGGGCGCTTTCGAGTAATAGAATGACATAAATAGGTAATAGAGCTAGATGAGAAGAACAAAAGTGATCGATGCCCTGCGGAGCACCGAATATGGTACGGATATCAACGTGAAAGGATGGGTGCGTTCCCACCGCAGCAGTAAGGCAGTGGATTTCATCGCGCTCAACGATGGTTCCACCATCAAGAACATACAGATAGTAGTGGATCCCTCGCGGGTTGACGGTGAGTTGCTGAGGCAAGTCACCACGGGCGCTTGTGTCAACGTGACGGGCACCCTGGTGGAGAGCCAAGGAAAAGGGCAGGCCGTGGAGGTGCAATGCAAGCAACTGGAGGTGTATGGCACTTGCGGCAATGACTATCCCATGCAGAAGAAGGGGCAGAGCTTTGAGTACATGCGGCAGTACGCCCACTTGCGTCTGCGCACCAACACCTTTGGCGCCGTGTTCCGCATCCGTCACAACATGTCAATGGCTATCCATTCCTATTTCCATGAGCATGGGTTCTTTTATTTCCATACGCCCATCATCACCGCTTCCGATTGTGAGGGAGCGGGCGAGATGTTCCAGGTGACCACCAAGAATCTTTATGATTTGCGCAAGGATGACGATGGACGCATCAAGTATGATGACGACTTCTTCGGCAAGATGACCTCGCTCACCGTTTCCGGGCAATTGGAAGGTGAGCTGGGCGCCACGGCATTGGGACAGATATATACTTTCGGCCCCACGTTCCGCGCCGAGAACAGCAATACCCCCAGGCACTTGGCGGAGTTCTGGATGGTGGAGCCCGAGGTGGCTTTCATCGACAAGGATGACCTGATGGACTTGGAGGAGGATTTCATCAAGTATTGCGTTAAATGGGCCTTGGATCACTGCCATGACGACCTGGAGTTCCTCAACAACATGATAGACAAGACGCTCATCGCCCGTCTGGAGGGTGTGCTGAAGGACTCTTTCGTGCGCTTGCCTTATACCGAGGGTATCAAGATATTGGAGAAGGCCGTGGCCGAGGGGCACAAGTTCGAGAACCCCGTGAGCTGGGGCATGGACTTGGCCAGCGAGCACGAGCGCTACCTGGTGGAGCAGTGCTTCAAGAAGCCCGTCATCATGACCGATTATCCCAAGGATATCAAGGCTTTCTATATGAAAATCAACGAAGACGGCAAGACCGTGCAGGGTACCGACGTGCTTTTCCCCCAGATAGGAGAGATTATCGGCGGCTCCGTGCGTGAGGAAAGCTACGAAAAACTCTTGGCCGAGATAGAGCGCAGGCAGATACCCATGAAAGACATGTGGTGGTATCTGGACACCCGCAAGTATGGCTCATGCCCTCATGGAGGTTTTGGATTGGGCTTGGAGCGCTTGATACTGTTCGTCACCGGCATGCAAAACATCCGAGACGTCATTCCCTTCCCCCGTACCCCAAAGAACGCGGAGTTCTAGGGTGGGGATTTACCAAAAAGCAATGAGATATCAGAATGGGAAAGATAATACTGACGGGAGACCGTCCTACAGGTAAGCTTCACTTGGGGCACTACATAGGCTCACTCAAGCGCAGGGTGCAGCTGCAAGAACAAGGAGATTATGACCGGATGTTTGTCTTCATGGCAGACGTGCAGGCTTTTACCGACAACGCCGATGACCCCGAGAAAATAAGGCAAAACATCATAGAGGTGGCGCTAGACTACATGGCGGCTGGCTTGGATCCCGCCAAGTGTACGCTTTTCATCCAAAGCCGCATACCGGAACTGGCTGAGCTGACCACTTACTTGATGAACCTGGTGAGCGTATCCAGGGTGCAGCGCAACCCCACGGTGAAGACGGAAATCAAGATGCGCAATTTCGAGGCCAATATTCCACTGGGCTTTTTCTGTTATCCCGTGAGCCAGGCCGCGGATATCGCTCTTTTCAAGGCTACCACCGTTCCGGCGGGAGAGGACCAAGAGCCCATGTTGGAATTGACCCGTGAGCTGGTAAGGCGATTTAACCAAATATACAGTGAGGTCTTGGTGGAGCCCGAGATCATGCTGCCAGAGAACACTACCGCGCGTCGTTTGCCAGGCACTGACGGCAAGGAAAAGATGAGCAAGAGCTTGGGTAACTGCATCTATCTGAGCGACACGGCGGACGAGGTGTGGAAGAAGGTGAAGGGAATGTACACCGATCCTCTGCATGTCAATCTCTCTGACCCTGGTCACGTGGAGGGCAATGCCGTCTTCACTTACCTGGATGCCTTCTCTACAGACGAGGACTTCGCCCTCTTTTGGCCGGAGTACCAGAATCTGGACGAGTTGAAAGAGCATTATACCCGTGGAGGATTGGGCGACATGAAATGCAAGAAATTCCTTAACGAGGTTATCAACAAGATGCTGGAGCCTATGCGCAGGCGCCGCCACGAGTTGGAGCAAGATATCCCCGCCATCTATGACATCCTCCGCAAGGGCAGTGAGGATGCCCGTGAGGTGGGCGCGAATACCATGGCGGAAGTGCGTGAAGCCATGCGCATCAATTATTTCGAGGACACGGAGCTTATCCGGCAGCAGCAGGAACGTTTCCGCGGTAAATAATAAACAATTGATTGTCAAGAGCTTTACGACTCCTAGAGACGTTCAGATACTTAAACTGGCGGTACCGTCGATAATATCCAATATCACGGTACCGCTTTTGGGTTTGGTGGACGTGGCCATCGTGGGGCACATCGGTGATGCCAGCTACATAGGTGCCGTTGCCGTGGGCACCATGCTTTTCAACCTGTTTTATTGGGTGTTCGCTTTTTTGAGAATGGGCACAAGCGGCATGACCTCGCAAGCGTTGGGGCGAAGGGACTTGCCGGAGGTGGCGCGGTTGATGGCCCGGGCCTTGCTGATAGGGTTGGGGATAGGCGCTTCGCTGATCGCGTTGCAGACCGTGGTGTTTCGGGTGGGGTTCTGGCTAATGGGACCCACGGAAGAGGTTTTGCCCCTCTGCCTGCGCTATTGCGAGATATGCGTATGGGGAGCGCCTGCCGTCATGGGGCTATATGGGCTCACAGGGTGGTTTATCGGCATGCAAAACACCAAGATACCCATGTGGGTGTCTATTGCCCAAAATGTTGTCAACATCACGATGAGCCTCCTGTTGGTGTTTGTCTTTGGGCTAGACATAGAGGGAGTGGCTTTAGGGACATTGATAGCCCAGTGGAGCGGTTTTTTGGTGTCGTTGTGGTTCTGGATAAGGATTTACGCCCATAGGTTGCGTCATTATTCTTTCAGGGCAGGATTATGGGAAAAGGGTGTGCTTGCCAGGTTCTTTCGGGTGAATGGAGACATATTCCTGCGGACGCTTTGTATCGCGGGAGTCAATTTCTGCTTTACCTCAGCGGGGGCGCGCCAGGGAACGCTCATGCTGGCCGTTAATACGCTGTTGATGACATTGTTTACCATCTTTTCCTATTTCATGGATGGCTTCGCCTTTGCCGGCGAGGCCTTGAGTGGCCGCTATTATGGGTCAGCCAATCGGGCGGCTCTCCTGGACACCATAACGCGCCTTTTCCGTTGGGGAGCTGTCATGGTAGTGGGATTTACGTTGTTATACGCTGTTGGCGGAGAAGCCTTTTTGTCTTTGCTGACCAGCGACAATAGGGTAGTGGAGGCCGCGGGAGACTACTTTTGGTGGGCGTTGGCAGTGCCATTGGCTGGCGTGGGCGCTTTCGTGCTCGACGGCGTGTTTATAGGCATTACGGACAGTCGCTCTATGCTCCTTTCCGCCGTGGTGGGCGCGTTCTTGTTTTTCGGTTTGTATGCGTTGCTGAGCCCTGTGTTGGGCAACCATGCTTTATGGCTGTCGTTCATCATCTATTTGGGGCTGCGCAGCTTGACACTAGGCGTCATCTTTCGTCATAAACTGCACAATGCCCTATAGAGTTGGGCAGAATTTAGCAAAAGTAGTTTAATAAAGATTAATATCCTTATTGAGGTTTCCGCTTTTCCATAATATTTGCTAATTTCGCCACATACTTAAAAGAGAACAAGAGCAGTATCATGACCGCGGAGGAATATTATCAACAGGGAAATCATTACCGCCGGCAGGGTGACTTCCAGCATGCGTTGGAATGCTACATGGAGGCCATCACCCTTGACCCTGATAGCCCCGCGCGGCAGGCCAAGGAGATGCTTGACGATATCCTGGGCTTTTACTGCAAAGATTACTATAATCCTTAAATCACTTAAAGTGGAGAAAGACTATGAGTAAGATTAAAGGAGCCATCGTAGTCAACAGCGACCGTTGCAAGGGCTGTGCCCTTTGTGTTGACGCTTGCCCCAAGGGGGTGTTGGCCTTGGCTTCAAAAAAGGTGAATGTGCATGGCTATTCCTACGTGGAAGTCGCCATGCCAGACGATTGCGTTGGATGCGCGGCGTGCGCCATTGTGTGTCCTGACGGGTGCATCGAGGTATATCGCAAGAAAATAGAGGAGAAATGACCATGGCAGAGGAGAAAGTTACGCTCTTGAAAGGCAACGAGGCGATAGCCCACGCTGCCATCCGGTGTGGGTGTGACGGGTTCTTCGGATACCCTATCACCCCTCAAAGCGAGATTATAGAGACCCTTTCGCTGTTGAAGCCTTGGGAGACCACGGGCATGGTGGTGCTCCAGGCGGAGAGCGAGGTGGCCTCTATCAATATGGTATATGGAGGCGCGGGCGCGGGCAAGCGTGTTTTCACCACGAGCTCCAGCCCCGGTATAGCCCTGATGCAGGAGGGAATCTCCTACATGGCGGGCGCCGAGATACCTGGCGTGGTGGTCAATGTGCAGCGCGGAGGTCCTGGCCTGGGCACCATACAGCCGAGCCAGAGCGATTATTTTCAGGCTACTCGCGGAGGCGGCAATGGCGACTACAATGTTATTGTCTTGGCTCCCGCCTCGGTGCAGGAAATGGCCGACTTCATGGATTGGGCGTTCGAGCTGGCATTCCGCTACCGCAATCCCGTGATGATACTCAGCGATGGCGTGATAGGGCAAATGATGGAGAAGGTCGTCCTGCCCCCCATAAAGCCCCGTCGCACTGAGGAGCAAATCAAGCGGGAATGCCCTTGGGCTACCATAGGGCGTACCATGGAAAGGGAGCCCAACATACTCACCTCGCTGGAGTTGAAGCCCGAGGTGATGGAGACCAGGAACAAGGCTTTGCAGGAGAAATACCGCAAGATAAAAGAGACGGAAGTGAAATACGAGACGCAGCGCTGCGACGATGCCGACTACTTGATAGTGGCCTTCGGCAGTGCCGCCCGCATCGCCGAGAAGAGTGTGGAGCTGGCCCGTGAGCAAGGCATCAATGTGGGTCTTTTCCGTCCCATAACCCTTTGGCCTTTCCCCGAGGAGGCGCTCAAGGCGATGGCAACCAAGGTGAAGGGAATGCTCGTGGCCGAGATCAACGCCGGGCAGATGGTGGAGGACGTTCGCCTGGCCGTGGATGGCGCCATTCCCGTGGAGCATTTCGGCAGGCTGGGTGGCATCGTGCCCGAGCCTGAGGAGATTGTGCAGGCACTTATCACTAAATTACTTTAAGCCATGGAAGAAAACATTATATCACCCGAGAACCTGGTCTACAAGAAACCCAGGTTGATGAACGATACCCCCATGCATTATTGCCCTGGGTGTTCCCACGGCGTGGTGCATAAACTCATCGCGGAAGTGGTGGAGGAGATGGGCATGGAGGAGAAGACCGTGGGCGTATGCCCCGTGGGTTGCGCCGTCTTCGCCTACCGATATTTGGACATTGATTGGCAGGAAGCCGCCCATGGACGTGCCCCAGCCGTGGCCACCGCCGTCAAGAGGCTCTGGCCCGACCGCTTGGTTTTCACCTATCAAGGCGATGGAGACTTGGCGTGCATCGGTACTTGCGAGACCATTCATGCCCTTAACCGGGGGGAGCATATTGCCATTGTCTTCATCAACAACGCCATTTACGGCATGACGGGAGGACAGATGGCGCCCACTACCTTGTTGGGGCAAAAGACATCCACGTGCCCTTACGGCAGGCAGCCCGACTTGCACGGCTATCCGCTCAATATCACTGAGCTGGCGGCCAAGTTGCAGGGCACCTGCTATGTCACCCGCCAGAGCGTGGAGAGCGTGGCCTCTATCATGAAGGCCAAGAAAGCCATCAGGAAGGCTTTCGAGGCATCGATGAAAGGACAGGGTTCCAGCCTCGTGGAGATAGTCTCCACCTGCAACAGCGGATGGAAGCTGTCTCCCTCAAAAGCCAACCAATGGATGAAAGACAATATGTTCCCCCATTACCAAAAGGGCGATTTAAAAGACACCACACAGCTATGAAGACAGAACTTATCATTTCAGGATTTGGCGGGCAGGGAGTGCTTTCCATGGGAAAGATATTGGCGCACTCCGGGCTCATGGAGGACAAGGAAGTGACGTGGATGCCCGCCTACGGCCCCGAGCAGCGGGGAGGAACGGCCAACGTTACCGTCATTGTCAGCGACCAACGCATATCCTCGCCCATATTGAGCCGTTACGACGTGGCCATCGTGCTCAACCAGCCTTCGCTGGACAAGTTTGAGCCCCGCGTGAAGCCAGGAGGAATACTCATCTATGACGGCTATGGCATCATCAACCCGCCTACCCGTGACGACATACAGGTCTATCGGGTGGACGCTATGGACAAGGCGGCGGAGATGCGCAATGCCAAGGTGTTCAACATGATTGTGCTTGGGGGACTGCTCAAGGTGTGCCCCATGGTGAGCACCCAGGGAATCCAGGCCGCTCTCTATGAGTCATTGCCAAAGCGTCACCACGACATGATACCCCTCAACATGCAAGCCGTGGAGGAAGGCATGCGCATTATCCAGCGCATAAGATAAATAAACAGTTTATAATAAACCCACATATCCAAGCGGAGCGCTGACAGCCTGTCGGCGCTCCGCTTTGCCATGTCGTGATTCTGTTGGCTTGCTCCAAGGCTGTGCCCCGCGTTTATGGGGAATGGAAGTATCCCTTGGGAAAACAACTTGAATCGGCGATGAAAACAACTTGAATCGATGACGAAAACAACTTGTTTTCGTGGACAAAATAACTTAACGTGAATTCGTCTCTACGGCTGGGAGCGCATGTTGTTGCCGCCTTGCGGTAACATTCTTGGCGGCATCCAATACCACTTTTTTTCTCTTAAATCTCTTTAAAAGACGTGGGAAATACTTGCGCGGCACGCCTGTAATTCGTAACTTTGCGTTATAATCAAAGTCACAAAACCTATGAGAACACTGCTTTTCCATACCTTATTATATTTGGGCGTTCTTATGGCCGCCACGCCGGCCATGGCCCAAAAGACGTGCGTGATAGCGGACGCGGAGACCCACGTGCCCATCAGAGACGCTTTGGTACATACCGACAATGGCGTCTGGGCACGCACCGATTACAGAGGATACTTTACCATCAAGTATCCCTTCGATTCCGCCGAGGTGTCGAAGAAAGGCTATGTGAGTACCACCATTTACTTGGAAAACCTGCCCGACAGCGTATTTCTTCTGCCCGAGGCGCAGCAGCTGACTACTGTGGAGGTGTGGGGAAAGGCTAATGAGTCCATCAACCACATGGCGGACCAGATACAGGAAGAGGTGGCCGAGCAGCCTCGGGCCGTGACGGGCATAGGCTTTGACTTGGGTGGGCTTTTTGACCGGCGTGCCCGCCGCGACCGCAAGCACTTGAAGAAGGCCAAGGAACTGATGCGCCAGATGGACGGGCAAGGAGACCCCGTCATAGAGGAGTATGAGCAGGCCACGGGACGCAAATACGTGGAGGGTGGCGACTCGTTAGCCCCGGTGGCCGAGGCTCCTGACGGGGAACATATACGGCCGGTTCCGCCCGATACAGTAAGCGTGCCGCCTGCCGATTTCGATAACGCGGACGAGTTGCCGCTCGTTCCTGTCGAGAGCGGAAAGCCTGTTTCTCCTTCCACGAAGAAAGGCGTGCCCGCGGTTCCGCTTGAGGGAGCGTTGCCCTCTGTTCCCAAAGACGAGGAACCGGCCATGGTGGGCGAGAGAGGCGTAGACCTTCGATAATATCAGATATCGCCCCTTTTTTCTTGGTGGCTTTGGGAAAAATGGCTACTTTCGCGGTGGATATAGAAACTAGAACGAGATGGAAGTATTGAAAACAGATATTGACGGCGTGGTCATTATCGAACCACGTATCTTCAAGGACGCGAGAGGCTATTTCTTCGAGAGCTATTCCCAAAGGGAGTTTGACGAGAAAGTAGGTCACGTGGCGTTCGTGCAGGACAACGAGAGCATGTCGAGCTACGGCGTGATGCGGGGGTTGCACTTCCAGCGGCCGCCGTTCACGCAGGCCAAGCTGGTGAGGTGCGTTAGGGGCAAGGTGCTGGACGTGGCCGTGGACATCAGGAATGGCTCGCCGACCTACGGCAAGCACGTGGCCGTGGAGCTGACGGAGGATAATCACCGGCAATTCTTCATCCCGAAAGGTTTCGCCCACGGATTCGCCGTGCTGAGCGAGACGGCGGTGTTCCAGTACAAGTGCGATGAGTTCTACCATCCCGAAGCGGACGGGGGCATCAGCATCCTTGACGATAGCCTGGGCATCGACTGGCGAATACCCACGGAGCACGCCATACTCAGCGAGAAGGACACCAAACATCCTTTGCTGGAAGACTTTGACTCTCCTTTTGTTTATTCAAAATAAAGAAACGCGATCATGAATATATTGGTAACAGGCGCGAACGGACAGCTCGGCAACGAGATGCGCCTCGTCAGCAAAAGCACAAACGACAATTATACGTTCACGGATGTTGTCGAGGTGGAAGGCGTGGAGACAACCCTTTTGGACATTACCGACGCGGATGCCGTAAAGCGTATCGTTAAAGAAAAGGATATACGGTGCATCGTGAATTGCGCCGCCTACACCAACGTGGACAAGGCGGAGAGCGACGAGGCGCTCTGCCGCAAGCTGAACGCCGAGGCACCTAAAATACTGGCAGAAGCCATGAAAGAGGTAAATGGGCTGTTGGTACAGATTTCCACGGACTACGTTTTCGGCGGCGACCCCTATAACACGCCTTGCCGTGAGGACCAGAAGGGCACGCCCACGGGCGTTTATGGTCAAACAAAGCTCGAGGGCGAACAGAACATAGAGGCCGTGGGCTGCGATTACGTCATCATCCGCACGGCCTGGCTCTACTCGGAGTTCGGCAGGAACTTCGTCAAGACCATGCTCAACCTGACGGCCACGAGACCGAAACTGAACGTGGTCTTCGACCAGGCCGGCACGCCGACCTACGCCTACGACCTCGCGGTGGCGATAAAGACCGTGCTCGCGGACTATGAAAAGGAGAACCCGAATAACGGGTATTCAAAGCGCGGCATCTACCACTTCAGCAACGAGGGCGTATGCTCATGGTTTGATTTCACCAAGAAAATCGCCGAGCTTGCCGGAAACACGGCCTGCGACATTCAGCCCTGCCACAGCGATGAGTTCCCCAGCCCGGTGAAACGTCCGGCGTATTCCGTGCTCGACAAGACGAAGATAAAGGAGACGTTCGGCGTGAAAGTTCCTTACTGGACGGACTCGCTGAAGGCCTGCATGGGCAACATGGATGCCATCAAATAACATCACCCAAAACAAAAACAAAGACGAAATGGAATTCAAGAGAAACATCATGATAACGGGCGGCGCGGGCTTCATCGGTTCCCACGTGGTGCGCCTGTTCGTGAACAAATACCCCGAGTATCGTATCATCAACCTGGACAAGCTGACCTACGCCGGCAACCTGGCCAACCTGAAAGACGTGGAGGACAAGGAGAACTATACCTTCGTAAAGGCGGACATCTGCGACTACGGGACCATCAAGTCGCTGATGGCGAAGTACGGCATCGACGGCATCATCCACCTGGCGGCCGAGAGCCACGTGGACAGGAGCATAAAAGACCCGTTCACCTTCGCCCACACCAACGTCATCGGCACGCTGACGCTGCTGCAAGCCGCGAAGGAATATTGGGAAGGCAAGCCCGAGGGCTACGAGGGCAAGCGCTTCTACCACATCTCCACCGACGAGGTCTACGGCGCTTTGGAGCTGACGAACCCAGAGGGCATAGAGTCGCCGTTCACCACGAAGGCCAGCTCGGAACACCACCACGCCTACGGCACGGAGTTCTTCACCGAGGAGACGAAGTACAACCCGCACTCCCCTTACTCCGCGTCGAAGGCGAGTTCAGACCATTTCGTGCGGGCTTTCCACGACACCTACGGCATGCCGACCATCGTGACCAACTGCTCGAACAACTACGGTCCATACCAGTTCCCCGAGAAGCTGATACCCCTGTTCATCAACAACATCCGCCACAAGA
>OHYE01000075.1_pt1 | contig 76367 bp, 143 predicted proteins | sample 1580141 | NCBI WGS metagenome assembly OHYE01 (sample SAMEA3882530, study PRJEB24775) | human gut metagenome | biome: human-associated habitat; feature: intestine environment; material: feces | place: Netherlands | collected 2009/2010 | reverse complement strand
GTGATTACCGAATGTTTCTCGGCTCACTGGCTTTTTATTTCCATTATTATCACAAACTAATTAAAACTATCAGTTTTCTTCGTGTTTATCGGCGTTTTCGCTGATTTTGCCGATATTTTATCCGTTAATAATTGTGCGTATTTATCGGCATTTTCAAGAGTGGGTGTTTTCTATTTGCCCCCTTTTTGCTCCCACCTGCTCCCTAGCTCGAAGTATCGCGTTTGTGATTTCATCTAATCCGGATGATTCTTTAATCGGTTCGCCGATATCGTTCAGAGCTTTAATCATCTCATACGTTAGTATATCATATCTGTTTTCATAAGTGTCAAAACCGCCAAGATTCAGCACATTCGCCATTGCAAGTAGTAAGTCAAGAATATTACTTTTCATTGTCTTTTTCTCCTATTTGAAAAATAATGGGCGACGTGTTAAAATTGCCACTGGAGAACTCATTGCCCGTTTTCTCCAATACACCGACTTCAATTTGCCCTTGAGGTCGGTGTTTTTCTATCTCAAATTCATTGGTATCCCTCCCTTGTCTGTATACATAGAAATCTATGTATATGATATTCCTGTTCTTACCCTAATGTCAACTTAAAATTATCATAGGATTATGATTTTACATCAAAGTAAAAAAAGCCGCGTTTCCACGGCTATAAAATGTATGTTCCGCTATCAAGAATTTTCGTCATTAGAACGATATGCCAGCGGCTCTCTAATTCCATTCTCTCTCAGGACGCCCCTTATTTGAGTATCGGTCATTCCAATCTTCCAGCACTTAAAAACAGTTTTAAGAAACGCCTTCTCTTCGTCCGTTGTCCTAAACCCTCTAATCTTTCGTGGTTGCTGATTTCCGATAAATGATAGGCTTACGGGAATATTAAGCGCATAACACATCAGTACTTCTTTCATGCGTTCCCATTCATCGGTACTCATCCAATACGTCGATGAGCGCCGCTTCGCATCCGGTCTTTTTTCCATAGCGGTATCACCTCGCTTTAAATGCATATCTTACTTTACCTTGTACACTTTCAAAACTTTAGCACGGATTGGGTAAACCGTATCATAACAAACGCCATCAATGACTGGCGTTAAATGCCCTTTACACATGACGGCATATGTACCATTTACATAAGTATCGACAAACTGCCCTAGCGTCATTCCCATTGGAATATGCACGCATGAATAGCCATGCCTAGACATGTATCTGTCTATTGTAAATGCAGAATTTGGCATATCGCAAATTGCCTCGCCTGTCTTGCAAAGTTCTCTATAGTTATCAATCCATGGCTTTTCGTTGATTACGCAAAGGCAACGCACGGCGCAATCGTCACGGCTTAATCCTTTTGGATTTTTACGCAGATATTTATACATCGGGTTCCCCTTTCAAAAAGATGGGCGGTTTCCCGCCCATTTAACTATACAACTTTGTTTTAAGTTAATCAACATCAAGATTGTAATCACCGCGGTTATTGTCAAAGTCGATATAACCGAGCTTGAGCGCAAACTCAACATCAGGTGCAATGAGAAACACATCATTGTTTAATGCAATTTTAAGTTTATCCCTGTACTTGATAAACACCCATTTAGGATAAATTCCTTTGTAATATCCATCACGCGCAACGCAGAATTTATATTGTGCTTTTCGCACATGGGCAATGTACTTTTCAATCAAGTTCAATTTGCGCGGCATAAAAGTCACGCCGATTCCTCTTTCAATTTCTTTTTCTGTCAGTTTCACATTTTTAAACATGCTATCACCTCTTAATATTCTTCCGGAAACATGATGACAACAGGGCGCGGGTCAGATGGATTATAGACAAAATCGGCGTTAATCCAAATCTTGCCTTTGCTTGTCGGATAACTTGCTAAAATGCGGTCGCCTGTAATCAAGGCGTCATCGTTAAGGGCTTTATCGCCCTCGCAGGTGATACCCCAATCGCCCGCCATGAATTTTGCAAAAGCGTTTCTAACTTCGCTATAAAACTTAATATCTTTCATTTCTTCACCGACAATTCGACTTGCAATAAAGTGTTTCCAGTCAATTTTCATTCTCATTTTTCTTGTCCTTCCACCCCACGAACCTATCGTGGGGATTTCTTAATACTGTTTAGTTCAAATGTTTCAGTCTCATTTCCATTTCCATGATTTCGTAACTGATTTCATTAGTTTCTTCCGGCTTTTCCCCGAAAAGTCCAATTACATCATTATATGCGTCTGCTTCACAACGATACATTGCGCTTTTATCGCTGTAATAGCTATAATGTTCTGTATCGCCTTTATCGTATGCAATGTCTGCAAGTTTGGAATGGGTATTCATAAGAACAATACTCACATTTGCCTTATGGCGAATAATTTCAATTCTTTCCTTGTTTGTCATTTTTGTCTCTTCCTTTCATCACTAAGAGGTTTTCTTTGTTCCCTCTGGATATAATAATATCATGTTGTTTTATGTTTTGCAAGAGGCAAATTTGCTTGATTTGCAAAGCTGAACACTTTTCCGTAAAGTGTGCGGTATCTTACATCTATCCACTATCGCGGTCATCCTTATATATAAGCAATATAAAAGCAGGAACCATGTATAAACGCGCTTATTTGCGTTTATAGCGATTCCTGCTCTTATAAGATATAAGTTTATGCCTAAGTACTCACGAACGCCTGTAAAGCGTTATGCGAGCGATTCAAGGTCGGTTACAATTTCTTTGATTTCGTTTATTTCCCTTTTCATCTGATTCGGTTTAGCCCTAATTCTCATTCTTTGTCCCCATACTTTTCCATAAATGCGTCAAAACTATCCTTGTCTTTCCAAATACGTTCAACGGCTGGTTGTCTATCACAATGCACAAACCTAGCTTTCCCAATGGTCGTTACTCTAAACCTATAAGCCGTATACGCGCCATGTTCTTCCGTTAAGAGGTAAGCAAAGTTACCAACGTATCGAAAAGGTAGCGCGTTCAGCTTTTCAGGTTCAGAAATAAACTGGGATGGATTTCCATCATATATAGGAAGTCCATTGATAATTCTGTATAACTGTTCTGACTTAATCATGGGGTACTCCTAGAATGGGATGTTCTCGCCAAACTGCTGAAAGTTTCCGCTTGGCTGGAAGTTCTGATTTTGCCCGAAGTTCTGATTCTGATTAAAGTTCTGATTCTGCATCTGTACGAAGGCAATAGGTTCAATGCGGTCTGCAACGATTTCAGTGATGTACTTTTTCGTGCCGTCTTTAGCTTCATAGCTTCTTGTATTAAGTCTGCCGTGAACGTAAACGCGGGAGCCTTTTTTTAATCCAGCCGATGCCTTTTCAGCTAAAAAGCCCCATGCCTGAACATTCACAAAGTCCGCAACCTCTTTTTTCTGTCCCTGCTGGTCAGTGTAAGAACGATTACACGCAATAGAGAAGGAACATACTGCCTGCCCTTTGTTTGTGCTTCTTACGTCAACGTCTTTTGTCAGATTTCCGATAAATTCGCAACTGTTTAATCCATCCATGATTTTTTCTCCTATGATTTAAAAAAATATTGTGTATCCCCGCTAAAAGCGGGGATTTGTAATTAAATTACCCATGCAGTTGGTTCCGATGCAAATTCTTCCCCAGCAACTGAACCCCATTTTTTCCAAAAATCGTTTAAATTGGATGCTTGACAAGGCACTTCCATAACCATTTCCTCGTCCTCGCCATCTTCATCAACGCGCCAAATCTATACGCTGTTTTCCTCAGCCCATCCGTTTCCGATTCCATCATAATAATAATCATTGTATTTTCCAGCAAGCGATTTCAACGCACGCTCTAAGTCATCAAATGTTGTGTACGCCCCATCTGTGCAAGCGTGCCGCGTGCTTGTACTTGTATAGCCCTCACAAACTTCACGAACGTCACTCATAGATTCGATTGCCGCGGACTGTTCCACCAAATAAAAAGCATAATTGCTGTTATTGTATTTTTTGACAATTTCGCTAATATTGATTTTATCCATGTTTTTCCTCTCGTGATTCAAAAAATTCAATCCAATTACACGCAATGCGAATATTGCTATTTGCGCTTTTCAGATTGACTGGCGACGAAACAGGGCATTGATAATTAAATCGTATTATATCACCTTCTTTTCGTTCACACAAAGGAAGGTTGGGCGGCAATATAGTATATTTTACTTCGTCCGTTGCCATGTTGTACATGAGACGTATAGTCGCACGTTCGCCACGATAGCGGTTAATTGCCGTAATTACTCTGCTCAATCCTTTTAATTTTCTTCTCACCATCTGTCCTCTCTATCACCGTCATAAAAGTCCAGCGTCACATACGACGCGCACTTTCTGCCGCATTCTTCATTGTGATAGCGTAACCATAAATTGTGTTTAGCGCGCCTCGCGACGTCGGTAAGACGCCCTTTAGCGTCTCTTTTTTCTGACAAGCGTTCAAGTTCGTCGTCACTCATGCTTATATAGTCATGTTTCATTCTGTTCACCCTCACAATAGCCCCGTGAACCTATCACGGGGATTTCCAATACTTTTAATTAAGCCGATTTAAATTCTTTCTTTTGTTCATCAACAAAATCCTCATAAAAATCATCGGTCGTTTCCGGCTCTTCGCCGAAAAGTTCAAGTACATTATTATATGCCTGTGCTTCCTTTTCGTGAACCCTTTCCAGTTTAAAGTATCTGCGTGTAACTGTTAAATCGCCCGCTGTTATTTTGTTTACTGCTATAAAGGCTTTGGCAAAGGTATTTTTTAATTTTAATGCGTCATGCGCGAATGTTCTTACTTGTTTCAGCTCGATTGATTCAGGCATTTTTCTTTCCCCTTTCAGCAATAAATTCTAGTCGGCATCCATCCGCAATGGTCAATAGGTTCAACCTCATCCAACCAGTCCTCATAGTTAAATGATTCATCCTCTTTTTCTTTGGATTCTTCATGCTCATAATATTCATCGGTAAGATTCACAATCTTGCCGTCTCTGATATCAAAGAGTGTAAATCCCTCTTCGATAAGTTCTTTAAAGTTGTAAACGATTTCGCCAATGATTCCTTCAATAGCGTCGCAATCAACATCAAACCCATTTGCAAAATCGCTTAACGCCGCGATTTCTTCCGGTGCAAAATAAGCCGGAAGATAATCAACATCACTTTTGATTATTTCAGCAAGCGTGATTTTCGCATTTGCAATATCACTTTCATCTAACAGTTTCATAGTCGTTTCTTCCTTTCAATTCAACTTCATCGGATGACTATATGATACCACCTTATTAGTTTCGTGTCAATACGTTTTTACATATGAACTTTCTTTTATGCAATAAAAAAAGACTGGCATATTTCAGCCAGCCCTTTTCTCTAATGATTTTCAAAATAAAACTCAACGTTATTCTTTTCTTTCGTAAGAAGTCCGTATGTGCATCCTAACAGATAAAGCGGATTCTTCTTTAATACAGTTTGTATTGATAGTAGCTTGTTTCTGAATCCTTCCACAGTCATGGATGCTTTATAGCAGTTGCATTCGTGACACGACGGCATATAGTTCTTAAAGCTATCTTCACCGCCCATGGATAGCGGATAACGATGGTCTATTTCCATATCCTCTATAGATATATGCCGCCCACAGTATGCACATCTGCCGCCGTACATCAGCCATACTTCTTTTCGCATTGGTTTGCTGATTCCTTTTCTTTTAGGGCGCAATGCATTTTTGGCTTGTAAATTTACCTTTCTCTTCTGCATGCTTCTGTACAGGCTGACAAGCTCATTGACTTCTATACCGTCCCAATAAATTAAAGCGATTTCGTCATCATCAACTGGATACCCTTTTAAATGCAATTCATGTTTTGCTTCTTCTATAACCGCATTAGTCATGGTTATCACGCTTCATTTCATTGATATAAAGGTACAGGGTTTCTATTTCGTGCTTTGATTTGTCTATGTCAAGTCGGTTTTCATTAACATAAATCCACAGAATAACAATAAAAATCAGCATGCACATCATAATTCCGTACAATAAACTGTATTCCATGGTATACTCCTTTCGCAATACCTTTCTCACATTTAAATTTGAGATTCGTCAATCTTTCTATTATCAAACTTCTTGTATGCATCAAGGTATACTTCTTTCTTATCACCGTTGTATGTAACTTCATAATACATACCGTCGGGTAAGTTAGTTGACACCAATGCTTTCCAGTTCTGTAAAACCTTGCAAAACCAAACAAGATAAACATCATCTGACGTAATATGCACGTTATCTGTTTTATCCAAATGTTTGTTTACATAATTCAAGACGATTCCTCTTGCAATTTTCTGATAGTCCATAATTGTTTCCCTTTCATTGGCTAGGCGTATACGAGTGTCATCCGTCTTAGTCCATCTTGATAAATAACCATCTTCTGTGAATAAGCTGACCTCTTCGGCAAGGCTAGTGGTACTATTATCCCACTTTACTACGACAGGGTAGACAGAAGGATGCTCATGTACTTCTATTACAGTACCGTAACCATGAAACGGGGCATACACTCTGTCTCCCACTTGAAATTTAGATGCGTCATCCCTGTTCATTCCTTTTCGTTCTCCTTCATTTCTTCGCATGGTTCTATAACTATGTCAATTTCCGCGTTCCAATCAATCCATTGACTGCTCACTTTTTTCACTAGATAATCATCAAATTCATCACTAATCGCAAATGCAATTCCGTGAGAATATACCTTTTCTTTCTCACCATCATGGTTGACAACATATACATTGATATATTCGTAACCATTCATTTTATCGAGTAGTTCTCTAAAGCTACCCTTCAATGGATTGGATTTTCTTTTTACATGTATATTCAGTCCTCGGAAGTTAGAGAAAAATGCTTCAACTTCCCCGTCAAGCAAATCCTTTGGGATAACGTCATAATCGTGCTTTTTTCTGAATACAGTTTTATTGTTCTCAGCCTCAACTATACAAAAATAGGTATTATTATCAATTTTGTTAGATAATTCTCTAAGCTTCATATGATTTATCCTCTCAATCTAGCAATCCTGCATCCTCGCAAGCCATAAAGAACCCCAGTACCCATAAATACACTTTGTTTGATACTCTTTTCCCAATTTCATAATCACGCTCTGTAAAATACTTGTCCCATAAATCCAAAAACAACGAATTGGTCCCGTACACTTCATCGCCAAACTCTTTGTACAGTTCAATCATCGTTCTCATATCTTCATATGCTTCTTCCGCATCCACCCCTTCCCGCTCGTAAGATTTTATTATTTCTTTCATTTCTTCCTCTTTTTGTATGAAGTAGTTACATGAACACATGCGCAGGTAAGAGAGTAAATCTTCAACTTCTACACGATGGCTAAAGTAAGCAACAGCTTCTCCCTAATCTCCGTACAATGTAAATACTCCTCGTTCTTTATCCAAAATGTAATGCATTTCGTCCACTGTTACGCTATTTTTGCCTTGCCAGTCAATCATAAACAGTCGCTCATTATTGATGACCACTCGTGCTTTGTGATTCCAAATTCTTTCCATCGCACGTAAAACATATTCTCTGTGTGCCTCGTCTTTAAGCCACTTTGGATACTTCTGAAAATTCTTCTCTTTCATACCATCACCCCTCAACAAAGCCGCGAATAATCTCTTCATCCGGCATTATTATGAATATGACCACGCAAAAGAATACAACAAAAGCGCAAAAGACCAGCTTCACCTTGTCCGGCTCACTCGTGATACTTTCTCCTAACGCGGAGAAGAGCGCCGACATTCCCGTGAGTAATGCTATGCCGCTGACTAAAATACTTAACTTTGACAAAACATCAATCAAGTAATTCTCCAATATCATCATTTACCACCTTCATTTTCTTCTGCTAATTGGTTATTTTCTCAAATCTATACTTTTGTTTAACATTTGGGTATTTTTTGCGGTCTACTTCACTCATAAACATGCTTAATGGTCTAGCAAAGACCTTATGTTCTTTACAAAATTCCTTATATACTACAATATTTTCCCCGGTTTCAGTTTCTTGTGTTACAAAGATTTTGTGTGATTTATAAAGTGCTTCATATATCACAAGATTTTCCCCAGTTTCGGTTTCTTGTGCTATAGTAATGATTTTATATTCCCCACCCTTGAAATGACGCCATATTTCATTTTGTAAAGGATTTGCTCGTTTATTCATTTTCTTTCTCCTTGTAAATTTCCCAGTCCGTTGCGAAAATATCGTCCCACGCCAAATCGTCTGCTCCATCCCATGGCGGTTTGTCACATTCAAAATCGCAGCGTGTCACAAGAGCTTCCTTCTGAAAGAACGGTTCCAGCATCTTAAAACTGTAATATCCCTTTCTCCAACACTTTCGCCGGATTTTCTTCCCCTCGTCCGCAGCCCTGAGGGCTTCCCAGGTTTTCATTTTTCCTTTCTCTTCCTTTCTTTATATATTTCATTTATTCTAAGCAAGATACTTATCGTCTTTATTGCATCGTTATCAATTCTTTCTCCCATAAAGACGCTCTATCCTTTCATCGGCTTCACTGATTTTCTGCTCTGCTTTAAAGATGCATTTTGTTTAGATAAAGAGTTGCGTTCCCAAAAAACGCCATCAACATATCCTTGAATATTTTGATTACTCTTTGCCATCTCAAGTCGTTGCTCTGCCCACACACAGTATTGAGCTTCCATCTCAATTCCAATATAATGGCGGTCGAGCTTTTTTGCTACAACGCTCGTTGTACCGGAACCTAAGAATGGGTCAAATACGACATCACCTTTTGAAGAGCTTGCAAGCATAATTTTGGCGATTAGTTTTTCTGACTTTTGTGTGGGGTGTGCTGTGTTTTCCGCCATAGACCAAAAAGGAATCGTAATATCATCCCAGAAATTTGAAGGGCAAGTATCGCGGTAGTTACCGTTTTCAGTTTCATCCCAATCCTTCGGTTTTCCATCTACGCGGTAAGGCGCAATAACCTTTTTTCTGATTTTGACAGCATCAAGATTAAATCTATAATTGTTGCTATTTGTAGCAAACCAAATATCTTCCATCCCATTTTTCCAATTTGCTTTTGCGCCACGACCTTTCTCACGCTGCCATGTAATGCGGTTTCTGACATAGAAAAACTCACTTAATACCTTACCAACAATTAGACTTGTTTCCCAATCACAGCAGACGTAAATCGATGCATCGTCTTTCAACAATGGTTTAATTACACCCAGCCATTGGCGTGTATATTCTTCATAATCGGCTTCTTTTTTCCTTTTAAATGTTTTTCCGTTAAAAGATTTTGTGAGATTATACGGGGGGTCTGTAATTATCAAATCCATACTCTTGTGTGGTAGCAACGAACATACATCCAGCATATCGCCAATAACGGTTTTGTCCAAAACTCCACCAAGGTCTATCTGCTTTTGCGTAACTGCAATACAACGTTCAAGATAACTCTGCCCTTCGCTTAATGGGGTATCAATAGTTTTATTTCTACCCGCTTTATCCTCATTCATCCGTTCCGCCTCACTTAATTTCAATAAGAAGCCGTGTCTTAACATGAAGTTCAGCTGTATCATCACCGAACAGCTCGACACCATCAGAAATATGTGCAACCGTTACCGGATGAATTGCAATGACTTTCATATCTTCCACCTGCCCGTAAGTCATCTTATCTTTTACTGCAAAGTCATAAATAGCATTCTCTTTAGTTCCATATGAGATTGTGCGAATACATTCATTAAAATCCGCAAGACCAATTTCATAATCCATTGGAACCGTTTCAAGTAACTCTTTAAGTTTCATTGTGTTCTCCTTTCCTACAATACAACAACCTTTTCAGAAGCATTTACTTCCAGCTGCTTCTTATCAGCCTCTTTAATCAGTTCATCAAGTTCATTAGCACGGATTTCTTCACTGTGAAGAACGGATAATATGGCATTCTTGCAATCTGCCATCGCCTGCATCAGGTCTTTCATACTTTCTCCCTCTGTTCTGAGCGTTTTGTATCCATCGCCTCGCGCTCTCTGCAAATGAGATGCCGCAGTAATTAGTTCCGCACACTCTTCTTTTAAAATGTTCAGGTTATCGTTTTTGCTGTACTCATCAACGATTCGAATATTCATTTCTTAGCTCCTTTGTATTCCTTGCAATCTTTGCTGAAATCGCTTACAGAAACTCGGTAATAAGGGTAATGTTTCCAGTATTCTTGCAATCTTTCCCAGTGTTTTCCATTAGTGTTGCGTTTACACGTCTTGTTTTGGCAGTCATTGCGGCAAAAGCAGATATCAAATGTACCGCCGCCATCATCTTCTAAATAATATCTCATGTGCTTCACCAAATTTTGCTTATAATATATACTGTTGCGATATACAAAAGATAAATACAAATCAGCCCGATTCCGATAATTGCATTTGCTATAATAAACATCGCAATAACAGTAAGAAGTAACGTAATCATAAAAATTCCTTCATCATCGGCATTTCTGCAACAATATGACAAAATTCTTTCCATTCAGGCAATGCATGGTTCTTTCTCTGATGGTACATGGTCAGCAGTTGCAGGTAATTCGTTGTTACCCTCGCTTTTTCTTTCAGCCCGACCGGAACAGAATAAATCAAGGAAATCTTCGAAATCTCTTTGTTTTTATATCTATCAACATTTTTATTAAATAGAGAAATAACATCTTCCGGCGTATCCGGCGTAAATTCCCAATCACCAGTAGCGACTGAATGCATCACGCTTTGGCTCATCACTATCTGAAACCAGTGATACCTTTCCGCCTGTTGCCACCACTTAATACTTGCGTTGATGGTTAAATCAACGGTGATACCTGTTAAGAAATTCGATTCACCACTATTTAACCCTCTTTTCACCAAAACTTTCGCTAATTTAAGTTTTTTCTCACTATCTTCTAATTCTTTGCCGTAACTGAACCCTATAGCTCGCAATGCACTTTCTAAACCGTTCACTTTATAATCTTCAATAATCATATTCTCCCCCATTTTTATGCGTAAGCCGTGTTGATTCTATAGAATAATTCCTGACGTAACGAAACAGGAGTATTTTCACCCAGTACGACTATTCGCAATGTCCTATTAAGAAATTTTCTCCGTTGCATCTCTGACAAATCATCGAATTTAAACCCATTTACATGTTTTAATTTTTTCAACCCCTGAATTTGCAAGTTGCCCTTCGCGAACTCAACTAATGTCTGTATCCTCTGCGCGCCATAAATAATTTCCTGCTTTCCGTCTTTGCAATCAGCAAAAAACATGAGTGAAATTGGCAACCCTAGTAATACCGATTCAAGAAAAAGGTTTTTATTGTCATTTCCCCACATAAGCACCCTTTGATAATCCGGTATAAAAAAATCATTTTTCTCAATTTTTTGAACTAAAAGCTCAATCGTGTAATCCTTCGTATCATAATCAATTTGTTTCTGCTGTTCTCGTATTTCTTCATCAGCTTTTCTCTTTTCATCATCAGTTATCTTACCAACCAACATGCCAAATTCCTCCCGCGTCGTGTTTCCACCAAAAGCTACCCACATCGCCTTTCTTCTTTTTCATAAACATTTCGGGAACAACCAAGAATCTTCTTTTAAAATCCCTGTAAAACCCGAAATATGATAAAGCAAACGAGGAATATGGGCATGGGAAATGTCTTTGCTTTACGCGCTTCATCCCCATCATAACGAAGTACCGCGGCAATTCCTTATATGTCATCGCAGATTTGTTGTTTTCCGCAAGGAGTACCAGCCATTCATCCCTGCTCACCTTTTTTAGCAGTAACCCATCACCACAGTCCTTTACTTGTACAACGTTACCGACTTCCATAATCCACCTCGCAATGTACCAAATTCTTGCATTAAATGTTCAGTCAAAGATATGTATATGTTTCCTTCAACCAGCCGCCCAATGTAATCTACAGACAAATGGTTTGAAATTTTCGCATGTATTTTCAAGGTAGGGAAATACTCTTCCTTTTCCTCAACAGTTGTATTTATTTCCGCTGGGTTATAGCGTCTAACTAGGTCTTTCATGATAGCTTTCAGTATTTCATCCATATGCGCTCCTATCTATTGACGTATACCTCTTTATACTGGCGTCCAAATTCAATAGCTCTTTCGCGGGAATCCATAAAAATATCTATGCAGTTATCAATCCCGCATCGGTCATTTACGATATAGTCTTTCCCGCCGATTGTCACGATTGTCCCTAACGGAAGAAAATTACATGCAACCCCGCCCTCGTGTGCATACTCGCCGCTTGCAGTTATGCCGTCGCACTCATATAGGGTATACGCTGAACATTCTGAAATCATCCACTCTGCACCAGCCGCCATCGGTGACAAAGCCAAACTTATAGCCAACAGCAGTTCCTTCATATCATCGCCCGCTTTCTTGAAATTTAACTTTAATATCTTATCTTATTTTACATTCTTATCGCTTTTCTGTCAATACAAATGTGCCTATAATTCCAAAACGCCATAGACGTTCCTATTTTAGCTTTACAGGCATTCTATGGTCTGATAGGTAAGTTATATCCCCGACAACCTAGAACGCTTGTAAAGGCAAAATAAAAAAGGCGGTTCATATCGACCGCCCTTTGGTTATCGTTTCAGCTCTTCAATCATTCGGAACGTTTCGTCCCTCACCTCGCAGATTTTAGCATGGATAGTTTCGGTTTCTGCACCATTCCCATACTGTCTAAGTTCGTATAGCAATTTAAGCAATTCATGATTTGTTTTTTCCAACAGTTCAATATCTTTATTCATCATCTTTCACCCACCAAGCATACAAACTTTTTTCGCTTGAATCCCATGTATCCCATACATCACCATCACGAACGGTCACAAGATGATGTGCGACATCGCAGATGATTGTTTCCCCCGTCCGCGCCATTTCATACACCTTTGGTCTTTTAGTTCCTTTCTTTACTTTAACCGGCACTCGCTTGAATCCATGGCGGTAAAGCCATTCTCTGTATGTGTCTTTGCTATTCGGCATTTCTTTTAGCTCAAATCCAATATCGCAAAGCTCTTTATAGATTTCATCCCATGTTTTTCCGCTCGCGGCAACCAAAGCTCTTACGACACAATCGCCGCATCTGTTTTTGTTCGGATTAGGGTTAAATTTTCTAAGCATTTTTCTTGTCCTTCCCCCGTGAACCTATCACGGGGATTTTCAATACTTTTCAGAAACTTTCAAGAATCATTTTGAGTTCGCAGATACCGGCGTTACATTCAGTAATTCCAGCGTCATACATCCCAAAGGGGATTTCCTCTCTGTCATATTCGTCGGAAATCGCCGCTTTATCCTTTCTAAGCTGACTAATTCTCTTTTCAATCTTTTCCTTAATCTGTTCTTTAATAATCTGTTCTTTGGTCATGGTCTTGTTCCTTCCTTTCATCAACTAGGGCTTTCTTCCCGCCCTCTGATGATATAATAGCATGTTGTTTTATGTTTTGCAAGAGGGAAATTCATTTCTTTTCAAAACCGTACACTTTTCGTAAATGTGTTCGATAACTTATAAATGTTCATTATCGTGGTCTTATATACATATATAGCAATAAAAAAGCACCGTTGCTCATCCAGCTCGGTGCTTTTCTATGACATGTCCTTTAGCACAAGATATACATGCCTTTGGTTCGTTTGTGAACCACTCATCATGCTTGGCTTGTCCCTTGCTACCTTTGTTCGAGCTGGACTTCCTGTCCCTTACATGATTGGGAAGTTAAAGAGTATTGTTTAATTTACAACTAGCACTGTAGTATGTTTTGTCGAACTTTAACTTTATACATTATAGCACGGAAAAAGACTTTTTGCAATAAAAAACCCGCTTTCGCGGGTCTAGGGGCAAACCGATAAAGTTGATGAAAGGAAAATTGCCCCTTACTAAATATTACTATATCAAATCTATTCTGTCAAACGGCTATCCAAATCTCATCAATCGACGCAATATCATTTCCATCCCAATCCATTCCATCCCAATCCATATCATCAATGACATCAACGTAAGACGCACTACAGACATTTCGTACTTTCTTATTTTCTAAACCGTTAATGCTGGTTTCTCTTCCGTGTTTCTTGATTCCGTCATACAGTACCCTACCACGATTGTTCTTAACCTTAAAACTTTGTCCTTCTATCATCAAAGAAACAATTTCTTTAACTGTCATTTTTCACCTCTGCAATACGCAACAATGATTTTCCTATCTATATCCAGCCGAACATCCACTATGTCTTTCCTCAATACTTCTGCCGGTATTTCATAATCGACGTATTCTTTTTTAGTATCTAAATCGACAAGAATATACTCATCGCCGCAAACGGCATCAAACGAATAGCCAATCATTTCCGTTTCCCCTTTAATATTTTTTCCACAAGAAGTATTCGTGTCATTTTCTTATTCTCTTCTTCTTTTTCCATAGATTCAGGGAAAAGATATTCTGAACCCTTGTCGCATGCTATCCTATCGCCATTTCTGTTATATATGGCACTTCCAAACCGTTGTTCTTCTATGTTAATTCCATTTTCTTCCACAAAAATCTTGATGGTGTTGGCAATAATTCCTTTCAGTCTTCTGCTATATGATTCAGGAATGTCCAACCCGTAAATATATTTCGGGTCTATTTCTAAAAACGCGGCTGGTTTCTTTGCAACTAGCACGATTGTCTCAGCGTCTTTATCATGCGCTTTAGCGTTATCAAACGCAGAAAGCGCGGTGTCAAATATGCCACTACAAACATCACGACCAATAGCATAATTTATTATCCATTCATACTGTATCATTCAAACGACTTCCTTTAAAACCACATCTATAAACTTTTGTATTCTATCGTTATATTCCCTAAAAGTATACATATTTTCAGGAAAACAAGCAGGGTCAATAGGCGATTTACCTATCCTGATACCGTTGTCATACTCGACACGCCCAATACACTCCTCCTGATAGTTGACGTTGTATTCATCTAAGAGAATTTTTACAATGGTGCATGCGGCTCTTTCAATTCTTTCCCTTTGTCGTGATGTGAGATTCAAGTTCTTTAAACAAGGAAGATAGAAGTCCATCTCTTCCCGATACGCCTTAATAATAACATGCGTGCTATTCGCCGCTTCCCACGCATCCAGCGGGCTTTCGTAAGATTCACTGCTTTCTTTCCCGTTAATCATGTATTTGAAGAACATTTCTTGCTCAACCTTTCTGCACGAATTTTCATAATAAATCTATCAATTCTAGGTAATGGCATCATATACCGATAAAACCACCCCGCCTTCCATAATTCTCTTCTTGTGCGGTTCATTGTCGGGTAGCGTTCAGATTTAATCATTGTTTTTCCCCTCCTTTGTAAACTCTTCTTCGTACTGCTCGCATTCTTTCGCGAGCTTTGCGATGAAGCTCGCAATGTAGTCAAACTCCGCGCCGTGCTTGCTGCTAAGTCTAGCGGCTGATTCCGCGTCAGCCGCTAGGTCGTGGAGAGCTTCAGCTACTTCGCGAAGCAGCGCGCTTTCTGTTGTTAATTCGAGTTCTTCATCTACTATCATGATTTACCTTCTTTCTCCGCATAAAAATCATTACAAGTATAAATCTATATTGCGGTCATCTAAAATCTTATATCCGTAAATTGGCATACGCATGATTTCTTTAACCTTGCGGATTCTGTCATGGTGTCCTGCCTCTGCTATCCATGGGTCGAAGTTCGCACCAATATACACAGTCGTATCATATCCGAAAATATTCAGTGCCTCTTCAACTGTTTTAGCGGTCTTTCCATTGTACTGTATCATTTAGCCCTCTCTAAGCCTTTCTAATATGTCTCTTGTGAGTTCTATTTTGTCATATCCATCACACACTGCATTGTAAATGTCCCTAATACATGATTCCGTTTTTGCTTCGTCCAGCTTATCCCCTATAGTCTTAAAGTTGTTTCCACCATAGATTATAAAAATCCGTCCGTTCTGATAGCGGATTTCATTGACTTCAAAAATAATACTATCGTCCATGTGAATAATCATTTTAGTTCGTCCTCTATCCGTGCTATTTCACGTTTATATGTCTCTTCATTCATCCCAATACCGCGCGTACTGGGATAGCCCAAAATCTCGCCTAATGCAAATTCCATTCCTTTGAGATATGCAAGTTTAAGTGCGTTCCCTGCTCTTGTAATCTCGCTTATGGGTTTCCCTGTCTGATACTTCACTATAGCGTCCCATGTAATCATTTCACGATAAACGCTTTTCCACCGCTTATAAATTTCAGTATCCTTCAATATATTTCACCTCTTTCATAAAAAGTGCCTCATCCCGTTTCACCATCGTTGTATCGGGAATGGGAAGTAAATGAGTAATGAAATATTCTTCCATTTCCTTAACATAGTGCGCGGTCTTTACCATACTATGCATAAGTGAGTATCTAATTGGCTGACATGCGCCAACCTTACCCGCGTAAATAACCGCCGATTTACGCGCTTTAAGTTCTCTAACTGCTTCAATGTATTCTTTCTCAATCATTTTTCTTTCCCTTCCACCCCATGAACCTATCATGGGAATTTCTTAATATTTGTTTAAAACAATTTCAAGATTTCTTCAAGCTCGCAAATGCCGTTTACACATTCATGGATTCCCTCTGAACAAAAATCAGTGGGAAGTTCCCCGCCTTTGTAATCTTCGATGTATTCATTTTTTTCAGCTTCAAGCTGACGGATTCTTTCTTCAATCTTTTCTTTAATCTGTTCCTTGCTCATAATCTTATTTCCTTTCAATCAACATCTGATACAATCCTTCGTCGATTTCGTCAGTCCCCCAAAGTCCTGACTGCGTTTCGCCGACTAAATTGAGAACGTTATCATAGGCTGTTACTGCCCCTAAGCATAGATTGTATGACCTGTTCCAGTGTTCCGGTACTGGACGATTTTCATCTTTCAACGTGTCAATCGCTTTCATATAAGTGTTGGCACATTTTTTGCTTGCATTCATTAAACCTTTTACAACTGCAATCTGTTCTTTTGTCATATTCTTATCCTTTCCCCTTGAACCTATCAAAAACGTTCCATTTCTCGATTAAAAACGGTTTCTGAAATTTCATCCGTTTCTTCCGGAATTTCGCCGAGGGTTTTAAGACATTCATTATATGCACTTGATTCAAAGTCATATACTAAAGCCCAATTTCTATATTCGTCCATCATCTTCCAATTATGTTTTTCAATCGCAATGCTCGCAAGTCTTTGGTAAGTATTTTTAAAAGCAATACTCAAATGCGCCTTGTTTCGGATAATTTCAAGTTTAGTCATTTTCTGTTCCTTCCTTTCATCAACCGGGCTTTTCTCTCGCCCTTATCTGTATACCATAATACGCCATTATAGATTTATTGTCAATGCTATTTTGTACTTTTCTTTAATTTCTTTGCATTATAAAAGAGGTTAGAATATTCTAACCTCTTTACTTTAATTTCTTTCCATATAAGCGTTCCATGCCCGCTTTAGTCACTAAATAGACACGCCCTGATTTTCTCATTTCCCACGGTTTAAATCGCGGCGGGCATCCTCTTTGTCCGGCGCAAGCAGATTTAAGCGTCATGTGCGGGATTTCCCATAAGTCAGACGCTTCTGAAATGGTATAGACGTTATCTAATTCAGAAGAATCCTCATTATCTTCAACCACTTCTTTGTCTTTAGGTCTTAAATCTCCTAAAGAAGATAACGCATCTTCAACGCGGTCTATCCCGCCCCTTTTTATCATCTTTGACAGCCTTTTAAAGATTTCCCATTCTTCATCTGTCGCTCGCACCGACCTTTGCTTTCTGATTTCTTCCTTCAAACGTATCACTCCTTTCTTTATTATAATTGTATAATTTATCCGATGTTTCGTCAATACGATTATAAAACCCCGTGAAAAAATGCACGGGGGAATTGTTTAGCGCATTTCTGCGCCGTTAAGTTGTAATGCGGTGTCTTGATTGATGGCAGTCTCTCAATAACCACTGGTGGTCGAGGATAGAATTGAACTATCATTAAACTCCTAGGCGTCCGTTCTAACCATTGAACTACTCGACCATATAAGGGTAAGCCTAAAATGCGACAAAAGACTTACCCACAAAGGAGTAAAGGCTAGAAAAAACGGAAACAAAACTAGCCTTTTGGCGGAAGTGGTAGGATTTGAACCCACGCCCGATTTCTCGGCTATCGGTTTTCAAGACCGTCCCCTTAACCTCTTGGGTACACTTCCACAATGCCCGCATGTCCGCAAACACACGGTGACTTTCCGCTCTAGTGGGAAACAATTTTTAATCACTGTTACTATAAGTAGTAACCACCTGCCATTTGTTTCGGGATGGTGTCCCGTGAACCGACAAAGGATTTCTCGCTTTTTCAAGAGCTTACTGGCATTCACCAACCTAGACGGTTCATTTCGCGAAAAGGGATAAACAGGTATTTCTTCCCCTGCCTTTCCCACATATGCCCGCCAATAGTGCGATATGGCGGTGACTTTCCACTACGTTAAGGAAACAGTTTTTAATCACAGCAATCTCTCTACCGCCGATTGCCAGCGTTGCTTTACTTTTCGCGCGTAAAGCGGCGGTAACACGCAAGGTTGCGCTATATATATGTACATGAAATGAGGTGCGTGTATTATTTCCACTCTCGCAGGAATTTTTAGCGTCTGCGCCCCGGTCCACGTTCACGGGTGAGGAACATGCCTTTTTTCGCACAGGGGAAAGACCAACCCTGATGGTGCTAAAGGTGGGATTTGAACCCACATACCTTTAAGGTAGCGGATTTTAAGTCCGCCGTGTATGCCAATTCCACCACTCTAGCATGGGCAGGAATCACCAAAACTTTCGCTTCAATACTTCCGCATGCGGCGGTTTCCCGCCTAGACCGCTTTCAATATCGTCAAGCAATCCTAAGAATCCGCTTGCCTTCCTATTGTCCGGATGTATTCACACCTGTTAGCAGACAATACCCGTATGCAAGAACCGTCCCTCTTTCGCGTCGGGAATACGCCTGTCATTCTGTATACAGTCCGGCAGGTCCTTGGTGGGTGTCATTTAATCTCGCACCTAGAGAGATTGTAAACCATTTTCGTGAAGTCAAGTAAATGGTGGGGACAGAGGGACTTGAACCCACATCGAAGCGGTTATGAGCCACTTGCTTTACCATTTAAGCTATATCCCCATATTGGCAGGGGGTAGTGGAATCGAACCACCATAAACGGAGTCAAAGTCCGTTGCACTATCCACTATGCTAACCCCCTATGCGGGCTTTCGCCCGCTATGATGAGAGGAAAGCCGACCACGGGATTTTCACCCCGCCGATGATAGTCGGCATGGTGAGCGGGGCTGGATTTGAACCAGCGAAACCTTGCGGTAACAGATTTACAGTCTGCACCCTTTAACCACTTGGATACCCACCCAAAGCGGTTGTTTATCCTCTAACCGCAAAAGAGCTTGACGTCTAGCCATATGGCTTTTGCTATTCCGCATTTACTCGGCATCCGAATAGCTAAATGCCGACCCGTCTTAATCGCTGGCGGATAAGCGTCCTAGCCTGTTGTCTGTCGTGCGCTCGACATTATAGGCATAGACCGTGAACCCCTGTCACGTCCAAAAAAGTTTTTCAAAAACGGCGCTTACCGTTATTTTACTTACTTGCGGATGGCTGGGAATCGAACCCGCTCTAGCTTTCGCCGCCTGTAGCCATTTGGCGTCATCCACATAATGCGGGCGTACCCGCATTTAGACAAGGAAATTTAAAAATGCCAATCAGAAATCCTTGATGTATATATTCTATCATATTGTATATACGAAATCAAGTAAAACTTTCCTTTTCTTCAATAAAAAAGTCCAACAATCAAGTTGGACTTCGAAATAGTTATCTAGCTCTAACCGCACTTGCGCGAAGGTTACGGTTTACCGCTCTCACTAATCTAGTATTGTTTGAACCTCTATTCGGAGCAATCCCGTTTCGCCTTCCATATGCAGATTTGTTGAAATTGGCAATACCGCCGCCGCTGGCTTTTACCGCGGCAAAACTTGCACCTCTACCACCCATAATTGTTACCACCTTTCATGATTTAAACGCTTTCATAACCGCATCGTGCATTTTGCAACGCTTCGCAGTCTGTTCATAAAAAGCAGGGATATTGATAACCCTGTCATTGCCTAAAAGCCCATCCGGGATACGACCATAGCAGATAACCAAAGACGGATTAAGCCGTTCTTTCATCTCACGGTAGCCATCAAGGAAAAGTCTTTTAGATGTATCACTAGAAAGAATACCGACTGTCGATGTAACTACAACGGAGTTTTTAGGCTCGCCGTCAAAGCAGAAATCATATGACGATTTATCTGACCATGCAATAGTCGGTAATACCTTTATTCCCTTGCTCTGCCAGTATGCCCCGAGGTAGTGCTTCCTGTAATGATTATATATTTGAATAGCTTTGGGCATGTCGATGTACAGTGAGAAGTCAGGCGTGCATACATAATTGAATTGCTCAAGCAGTTTCGTGTAAGTGCTTAAAGCCGACCAACACCGCTCAAATTGATAATCATCCACAAAAAAATGTACCGAGTATGCTTTTCTGTTTTGGCGCGCCTTCGTAGTTTGATGAAAATCAATCCAATGCGTATTTGAATTAAATTCTTCCAGCTTAGTTCCTTGCAACGTAGGAATGTTGTATTTTCCCACGCCTGCGAAAACACCGTTTTCCATATTCTGCATTTTCTTGAAAAATTTCCTTGCCATTTTTATCACCTGCCGATATTTTACGCCAAAATCAGCTACAATAAACTACAATCTTTTACTTTTGCTTAGTTCTGTTGCCTTGCAACTTGCAATATAAGTTAAAACCGCCATAAACCACCCTATTTTTCGTTTACAAGCGTTTGCGGTTCTTTTTGATATAGTTATCGCCCAGTATACGGGAAACGCCTATAATCGAACGTATTTAATGCAAAAGAAAAGAGGTGATTTCTCACCTCTCATCTTATTTCCGCTCTAATTCTTCCGTTAAAAGTCTCTCGTATTGACTTACTCGCATTCCTAAATCATATTCGTCGCACTGGTCAAGCAAGAATTTGCAAGTTTCTTTATCGCCAATTTCTGTTTCCATTTCTTCGCAATGTGCTTTCCTTTCCAGCAATTCTTTCCACCATTCAAACTGGTCATTGTTCATCTCTTCAAAATTTGGTGGATTTACCACCTTTCTTATTATACCATGTACCAATAGACAAATATAGTCAAAACGCCCATTTTATCAAGGTTTTTACCATGATAATGGGCGTTTTTTCTACGTTATTTTATTGCTTTCTTTACGACAATTCCTGCCAATATGGCTGAAATGCCTTTCCACGTTCTTAATTGGCGGTCTTTCACTTTCATTTTGTGCTTAACCTCTTGCTCGTACTCTCTCAAGTATTTGTTGGCTTTGTCTAATGATTTCTGCGTCGCTTCGTTCAATGTTTTGGATTTCTGTGTTTCTTTCTTCGATTCTTCCAGCTGATTGTCTGCTTTCTCTAACTGACTGTTGAGCGTTTCTATTTGCTTCTTCTGCTCGGTCAAGAGATTCTGCTTGGTCGCGTTGCTCTTCTTGAGCTGATTCAAGTTCGTTTCTAACTGATTCAGCTCCCCTTCCGTTATCTGATACGCCGACGCCGTACCATATCCACAGAAAAGCAAGGATGAGAACAATAAGGATAGCAATAATTTCTTTTTTCCTATCATTTGTTACCTCTATGCGAATTTTTGAATTTTCATTCATGTAATCACGCTTTTCTATTAAAGAAAATAAATAATTATTCAAAATCTATTGTTTCGTCAGTGTCGAATGACTGACCGCCTATTTTCTCACAATCACTATACTGCCAAATGGCGGCGTTCGGGTAATCACATTGGTAATTATACTGGGCGCACCATACGTCGCAATCTACTTGTTCCATATATAATACGTTTGTGAGCCAGTCATAATTTGAATACAGTCCGCATCTATAGCCCTTTTCCGCCATGTAATTTACGAATACATTGACGCAATCGGTTAATTCCTGCCTGTCAGTAAATCCGTTCCTGTCTTTATACCCATCAGCATCTTCCATGTCGAACCACACGCCCATTTCGAGCATGTCATTTGTCAGTCCGCAATCTTCCAGTAGATTTGCACAAAATTCAGCCTCTTCTCGTGCCGCATCTTCGGATAATGCATAGGAATAATAATATACACCGACCTTTAATCCTGCATCAATCGCGCCGTTGATGTTGTCATAGAATGATTCATCTAAGTGAGAATGTCCCCATCCTAAGCGAATTATCGCAAATTCATATCCTGCATTTTTCACAGATTCCCAATCAATATACCCGTTGTTTTCGCTTACGTCGATTCCTAACATACTATCTCCCTATCTTATTTAATGCATTTTGAACATTTGTGCTCATCGTCTTTATTGTTGCATCACCTTCAGCAGATTTTTTCTCTGCTATATCGCTTTCCCCGTTTTTCAAAGTATCCACGGAGAAGATAGAGACAAACCCAACCGCACCTATGACGGCGGCAGTCGTGTATGAGTTCCAAAAGTTAATAAGTATCTGCGTGTTTGTATTGTATCCTGCGGTATTTGCCAGCCAAGAGGCTATCACCATAACAAATAGGGTTATAAGTCCAGTTCCGTACAGGTATATAACCATCATTGACATTTTGGCTTTTTTAAGTTTCTGCTTTATTGTTTTCAGCGTCATTCGGCATCACCTTCATTTTTCTGATACTCTGCATAATAGCAGTACCTTGCCCATTTCCACCAAGCCCATGGTAAGCTCTGTATATTTCTTCCGCTAAATCTTCTTCTTCGTATGTTACGCTTCCTCGCTCAACCGCCTGTTGGTGGATGGTTTTTAGTTGTATTTTTAGCAATACTCTCATACCGCGGTCACTACTTTTTACCTTTTCGGATAAGCCTTTAGACTTGTTCCAAAGATAGCCGATAGTGAACGCTAAAATGGCATATACGCCTTGCGTCGCGATTCCAATGATTATGTTTTCCATAGTACCCCCTTTCCTATAAACTAACATATTATTAGCTATAAAAAAGTACAATAAAAGGACGGCAGACTATTTGTGTAGTCCCACCGTCCCTTATTGTTAAGGCAAGCTATTAACGTTTCCCGTATTGCAGGTATTCAGCCATCCATGAAGGATAAAAGTTCCTGAATCCGCCGCCGTAATCATCAGGTAAAACCGCCCTGCTTTCAACTGGTTGGCATAAACGTTATGCCCGCAACGTGTTCTCACAGGGTACAGTGTTTCGCCCGTCCCTATCTGTATGACTACTGGCATGTACTGGGTTATCGTTGTCGGTATTGGTTGAACAACATTCAGCAAAAAGCATTTGTTGTTCACATACGTTTCTTGCGGTATAGTAAGCACCAAGTTAGTGCCGCTTACCGCAACCGCCGTTGTTCTCATACCATGACCCCGCCGCATCCATAGAGTGACTGATAGGGGCTTGCCGTCATATAAGCTGGTACAGGTCTAGGGGAAATCTTACCAACAATAGCCGCAGATTGTGCAACTTGTGAAAGGTTGAAATTAGCGGTCTGTAATTCTCTATCTTTATCCGCAATCTTTTCTCTAAGGTCTTGAATCTGATTATTAGCAATCATCGCCCTAGTCGCTTCTCCCTCGGCATGAATCGCAGTTTTAAGCTCGCAGGTATTCTTGTCGTTGTTCGCCATGCTTTGGAGTATCAGCTGCTTTTGTTCACAGCAACAATTCTGTTGCTCGAATCGGTTATTGTTTAACTGCTGGCTAATGCCATATCCAGTTTGCATGATATTCTTCTCTAAGCCGTTGTTACCGCCCATGATAGCCATTCCTAAACCGTTGTTTCCCTGCATAACGGTTTTTTCAAGGCTATTCTGTCCTTGCATAATGGCATTGTTCAGCGAATAAGCAGAATCTGCCAGCCCATAAGAGATGCCTCTTAACTGACCTTGCGTGTCTTGATGGTTGAACCCCTGTTGCATTTCAGCCTGCGTAAGCCCAGCTCGGTTTCCAAATCCGCCGAATCCGCCGCCACCCATCAGGGCAAAGATGACAAGTACCCACATGAGTACGCCGCCACATCCCCAGTTGTTCATTCCTTCTTCCATGATTATGCTCCTCTCTTTATAAAATTACAGGTGCAGTCCATACCCCTGTAAGAATTGGTTTAATTGATTATCGTCCATTCCTCTGCTCCTAGCGAGCTTCCTAACAGTTTCTTTCAACTGTTCTTCATTTTTCCCCTTCACTGCTTCCAGTGAGCTTTTCATGATAGGGTTGAATCCTGCCATGTACTGAATAAATGAAAGTAAATCATTTGACTGTTGAAACATCGAAATCATCACCTTTCTTCATTTCTTCTATCATCTTTTCTAATCGGTCTATCTTCTGCTCTAACTGCTCTGTCGTAATCGGTTTCTTTTGTTCCCTAAGCTCGTATACATTAAATATAAGTCCGCCGTTCATGTCGGTCGTTTTGGCGTATATCCTGCCCTCTGCCATGGACGGAAAATAGTAAATCATGCCGTTCGGTATGATTTGAGCCGCTCTTGCTTCTTCTATGCTTGATACTTCGTGACCATTTAAGCCGTATGTGAAATTCGGATACATATCCATCACCTCTAAATGTATTCTCTCACACATTGCGCCATGTATGGTCTAATGCAATTTCCTAAAAATAGCAATAAAAATACCGCACATGTTCGAGGCGATGAAAGGAAGAAATAACCTCGGATATGAGCGGTATTTATCACACGGTTCAAGCGTTGCTCTATGCTATGCAATTACACCCCGTGTGTATCGAATACATAGGCACATTTATAACTCGTGTGATTTTCGCGGGCATAATATAGATGCCGCCCGCCAGCAACTGACCGCGGGCGCACCCCGTCAGTTCTTGCCTAAGCCTATTTTGCAAGCGTTTTACCCGCCATGTGACACATGGTTTGAATTTGTTCGGGGATTGCCTTATGGACAGTGGTCTATTGAACAAATTGAAGTTTCCCACCCTCACCAGTCACATTCAGGTCGTGACCACCCGCAAGGTCTAACTGAACCTTACATATATTATTATAATGATTTTTGGCGTTTTGTCAATACTTTTTGAAAATTATTTTTCCATCTTTTCGATTGCCCGTTCCATCTTGCTTGCTATGCGCTCGGCAATACGACACATATTGCTTTTTGACATTCCTTTGTCTATGTATATCTGCTGAAATGTCATTCCTTCGATACAATGCATGTGTATGTATTCCTTTTCATCAGGTGTAAATAAAGCGGTGTCGAGTAACCTTTGGTAATCCTCTTTATCCATTTGTCTAAGCCATTCCTTGACCCGCTTTCTGTTTGCCCTCATTGCCCTTATCTCCTAAATCAACGCCATTGTATCTTGCACAAACTTCTAGGCATCTAAGATAGCCTTGCATGTAATTTTCCTGCATCAGAAGAATCTCAATAGGTTCTTTCTCTGTTGAAAGTCCATCAATACGCTTATTTATATATGGTTTCAGTTTCTTTAAGCGTATTTTCGTTTGCCAGTATTCTGCATAAAGGCGTTCTTTCCAGTCGGTGCTACGTTCCATCTCGTCCAAAAATCTGACAATAACGCCCTCGCCATCTTCGCAGAAAACATCACCCGTCATTTCATTGACCCACGCAAGGTTCTCGCCAACACGTTCCATCCGGCACATAGCATCTAAGTCTTCAAAGCGAATAATCGCTAGTTCGCCTTCTTTAATCCCGTTCATTTGTTAAATATCGCCTCTTTTCTCCATTTTATAAGAATATAGTAATCTATGCAAGTACAATTTACTACAAAGTTGTGACGTCTTTTGAAATTACAATTTACTACATTCATTGAGTTTGGATAATACTAAATTCGCTGTCTCATCTGTAATCATTTTTAGTTTCAAGTAATATTTAACCAAATCTTTTATTGTGCTTGGTTCCACATTTCCAATATACCTTAGCAATGTTGCTTGTATCATCTCATCCGCCGGTCGTCCTAATTTTTTCATAAGATACCTCATAAGTTTTCCACATTTATAGTCAACCACCCAAAATTTTCATATTCCGCTAGACCAACGCTACTATATCCAAAGAAATTGCTGAACACGCATCCATGAATAGCACCCGTTTTCCATTTTCCTTGATTCATGTAAGAATATCCCCACATTCCTCTGTATACATCCCCAACGAAGCTATCATGCGACACGTTTATCCTAGTCATCGGAAATGCATATGGGCAATACGCATACCGCAAGTCTGATTCCGTCCCTATGTTTTTATCTTGTCCAACAACTCTTATATATTTCCTGCCGCTATCGAATATGCAGTTCTTGCCATTAAACACTTGCAATCCAAAATCACTTTGTTCAGTTGTTTCCGTGCCAAAAACATAAACGTAAACGTCGGATAAATCTACATCTGTACTGGTAAATGGATTTTTATCACGCCATGTAAACACATATCTATTTTCTTCCATTCTCTGTATAGTGAAAAATCCACCCATGTTTTCCATTTCACTGTTTTTACAACTAAATCCAAATAACTTTTCATTATCGCCGAGAGTTAGTTCAACGCCATAATGGTCACACTTACTATCCCACAACACATTCAAGTAAACGGTACTATCTTTTGGAACTGGCAAATCAACAAGTTTAACCTTCCGCTTTAACACCAAATTATTAAAGGTATCATTGACCACTATATGGTTATCACTATTAAATATTTCAATTCCTTCATTCATATTTAATACGTCCCATATAGAAAGTTTCCGGTACAATTTGCATATTTGATTTGAGACATATTGTCTCCCCACACAGGAATATATGATGCATTAGTCGGTGCGCCAAACCAGCCGTTTATTATCTTTATATTGCTTTTGTCATATTTCCAACTTATTGTATTTCCGCTTACCGTAAAAACCGGTGCAATTCCAACCGTTTTTTCTATTGGGTTTGATGTTGCATGCGTTATCGATACAATTCGTATCCACACACGAGAACCAACAATCTTATCATCTTTTAGGCTGGAATCATTGCCGTCAAATGTTCCCCCCCCGATAATTCGTGTTAGACTATCAGAAATATCAATAACAATATTTCCGTTTGCATCAAAAACCTGTAATCCTTGTTTCTGCATACTAAACCTCACACGTTTATACCATCTATAAGAGCATAAAATAACCTCAATTTTAATATCGTTCACCGCCAAAATACTCATGCTATACAATTTTATATTTCACCAATAATATAATTCGTTGCACATTGACCACCCCCCGCATTGTCAAATATTTGCAATCCCTGCATAATCATCATCCTTTCACTTCATTTAATTCCTTCATTGAAATTCGTTCTTTTTAATGGTGCTTTTGGCTTAAATTGCTAGACTAGAAACATATTTCACTGTGTCTCCTTATTTTAAAAGCGCAGGATTCTTTATAATCCTTCAATATCAATCACACAAAGTGCATCAGGAAGGATAGTGTCTTTATTTGCGAAAGGACCACTCGCGTACCGTTTAAACGATTTTGAATTTGGAAACGCTAAAGCCCATTCTCCAGTAATAAAATCTCTGTTTCCCACCGTAAACGAAACTGCAATATCCTTATCGTAACTTTTGCTATTCTCCGTCGTACAATCTAAGAAATTCACAAACTTATAATTACTGTGATATACAGTCTTTCCATCGGTATTCCTGCACTCAAGACCATAGTTATCGCATTTTTCTATCACTGCTTCTTTTAAAAAATACACGTCAACGGTTATAGTACCTTTAGGCTTTGCAATATCACCATCCAAATGATGACTGCTTATATAAAGATAACCGTCAGCAATAAAAGCACCAACTGCTCCACCGCTTTTTAACCTAATGAACGGTATTTCTTTATCAGAATCGAATACTATTTTGTATCCATTGGCAAGGTATCCGGAGAAAGTTATATCTTTAATTTTCCTAGATAGCATAAAATTCTTATATTCATCGTTTATAAGTACATTGCCCCTATCTCCAATAATGTTTAAGTAATTGCTCATCAATATACCCCATAGTACACCTTATACTCAGTTGTGAGGGAAGAATATTGTGAATACGTAGGTGTTACATATACAATTTTATTTCCAGATACATAAAAGCAGGTATCATCCGAATACATTCTATCGCCTAAATGGATTTGGGCTCCGTTCCGATTATATATAGCGACAGTCGTTTTGATAATAAATAAGAGTTCTCCTTTGTCTAGGGGTATTTCTATTTCCCCCTCATATCCGGATATTGGACACCCGTTCTTATCAACAACTCGTTTGATTGTAACACTTCCCAACAGTCTGCAAGTATGCGTTGAAGAATCAAATATTGTATTTCCTCCCGCATCAAACACTTGTAATCCTTGCGCCATTCACCCTACCCCTTCCACAGAACATACATAATCCCGACCGCACCTAATAACACCGTGATAAAAAATCCCCATAACATCAATTTTTCAGATAATTCCATTTCTTCGTTAGGGTTATTCGACATTTTGCGTTCATAAAGATTTACGGCAAAATTCCAAACTTTCTCTTGATTGGCATAGTTTAATAATTCTTGATTAAACAATACCTGCGTTGTGCAACAATAATCATATTTAATCTCGTGAAGATAGACAGAAATGCTTTTTGCATACACAAAAAACCTCATGCTTTTTGAACCATGGATAATTTGAAATGTATAACCACCACTGACCGTTTGAATATCATCTACATCATACTTTCTTTTGCCCGATTCAACGGCATCTATCCATTTCAATGCTTTATTTAAAAGTTCATGTTCTCGCATCCGTCCACCTATAAATACCGCAAATATATTATTTCCCCTGCGTAAGTAAACAATTCAAAAATCCCAATAGAAAGCGCAACTAAAGTAACTGACAGAATCAAGCAAAACGTCGTTTTCAGTAAATATTTGAAAAACCCATCATCATAGTTTGCTATCCTTGTAAAGAAAAGATTGTTTATCCCCGCGGAAAATATGATTAAAAGAATAATGCTTAGTACACTCATCGCTTACACATCCGTATTAACCTCAACGCCTAATTCGTTCATATCTTCGGCGTATATAGACGTAATATAATAATCCCCATATATAACTGGGATATAAGCTGGCTCGCCATGATAAAGAAGTTTCATGTTTGAATCATCGTAAACATTAACTTTATTTCTCTCTTCTATTATAGACCATATTTCATTTAATTGCATGTAACGTAGCCTCGTAATAATGTTTAACTTAATGCTTTAAGCATGATTTTAGCATCTTCACATGCGGTTATAATACCGTAATACACCCATTTATCTCTTCTGTTTTCTTTCGGGAAAGCAATTTGGTCTTGTTGTACCTTTCTTTCGATTTCTTCAATAGCTTTCAACTTATAATCAACGTTACCTAACCGAGTGTACACAAACAATTTTCCCGAATAATTTTTTTGATATTTATTTACTTTTAAGCGGGATTTTGATAGTTCCATTTCTAATGCGCTGATGTTTTCCGTAATCCATTTTTGAAAGATTGCAATATTTACCATAGTTTTCCGTTACCTGCTTTCAACATCAATGTATTAAGAATTAGATAGTGGCTACATACTGTTTGAACAGTTTACCTTCCGGCATGTCGGGGTCATCCCAATACAATGCTTTAGCCACCGCAATATACTTTTCAGGGTCTTTGCCAAGAATATTAGAAAGGTCACTGTATAACATATTGATGGCATAGTACAAGTCGGCTGGTCTGTCAATGTGGCGCTTCTTAGCTTCTTCTTCAATCTCCGCAAATTTCCAGTGCGCCCCAGTCGTACCATCCACGTTTTCCATATGAGACACCGCGTCCACAGCGATATCGGTATCGAAGTAAGGACCGTAGTCTAACTCATGGAGCTTAAGCAACATACGTTTTGCTTTCGGGTCTGCGGTGTCTAAAGTAAGAGTGTCTAAGTATTCGCAGATGATATTATGCAATTCACAAGCCTTCTCGTTGTCTGAAGGTTTATCAAGATATTCTTTAGCAGTAAGCATATTAACCCTCCTATGTATTAAGAAACTTTCACACCATACGGTGTTTGCCAAAAAATCTTATTATGTTATCTCCTTAAATTTAACACCATAGATCTGCTGAATTATACAATTCTGTCCATCCTCTGGAAAAGACGTTTCAGAAAACTTATGTGCAGCATCTACAAAAATCCACCAATAATAGGCTTCATTAAACAAGCATGTAGAATAATAGTGCGCAGCATCATTTTGACAATCTTTAATCTGTTCTTGTAATGTTGCTACACTAATGTAGAGTCTTCGCCAGCGCCGTCCATTCTTATTAGTAACAATAAATACTAAGCCATCAAAGTCTGTATAAGGCTGAGAAAGAGTGATAGTTCCCTCGTTGATAGGCGTATTCATAAGTACCGTCAGTTCGTCATCATCAAACGCTGTAGGGGTGCTTCGTTTCCGTAAGTTATTGTAAGCATCTTTCCACTTCTTAGCTTCTGCTTCCAAGGCTGCTGTATTCGCAAAGCCACTATCATTGGTCAGCTGAGAGGTCTTTGTGGGAAGCTGATCTTTGGTAGCAAAATTGGAATCATTAGTGAGCTGGCTGACCTTTGTTGGAATCTTATTTGAAAGTGCATTAGTAATGCCTGTATCTGCTATCTGCGTCCACGCCATAAACGTTGGTTCTGTCTGCTCGGGGGTTATTGAGACCCTTCTGCAAAATATATGCACAGGATGTGACATATAGAAAAAAAACTGTGTCCAAGAAACCCATTTACCAACAATATTATCTGTCATTCTTATACTTTTAAAATTAAACATCCAAAAGGAACGCTTACGATTCGGTTCTGGCTGATTTGCAATAGTTGATGACGTTGTGTCATAGACACATATTATCGAAGATTTATCCAATAAGCGTGTATCGTTTATATCCACATAATCCTTGCCATCAAGTCTGAAAGCATCCGCAGTTGTTATTATAGTTTGGTCAATCTTAGCATACTGTGAAGGGTCCCACGTTTTCGCATTTTCTTCACTCTGTTTCGCTGCCTTCGCACTGTTAGCTGCATTAGTCTCACTCTGTTTAGCATTAGCCGCACTAGTAGATGCATCAGACGCCGAAGAAGAAGATGCAGATGCACTGGACTGAGAAGCACTAGCAGAAGAAGCAGAGTTACTTGCAGATGCCTTCGCTTCTCCAGCCCACGTCTTAGATGACTTATTGCCATCAACGCCGTCAGGGCTATTTTCACTCATAGCCCACGCCTTAGCTAAATTTTCGCTTGATTTTGAATTGTTTTCAGATGCCTTGGCATTTGTCTCACTGGTCTTTGCTTTTGCCTGTGAATCTGCGCTCGCTTCTTGACTGGCTAATGCGGCGGCGGCACTATTGGCACTATTTGTTTCATATGTTTTCGCGTTAGTTTCTGAAATTTTAGCTTTGTCCGCTGATACTTTCGCGTCAACCAACGGTTTTAAGGTAGTTTTAATTGTTTTGCCTTGCCGCGTGTGGACTATAAAATATCCGTCGCTGTCTGTTTCTGCGCTTACTATATCGTCCCCATACACTTCGTTTTCAAGCCATTCCTGCTCTGTACCTTCATAACCATTTTTCTTAGCGACTTGGTACGCGCTTAACCCCTCGGCTTGGGTGGTGACTTCTATCCACTTATCCTTGTAAATATAAACCTTACCACTATTTTCTGTCCCATCGTCAAGCAAATAGAATTTCCCCGCCTGTCCTGCTGATGGTAGAGAAGAAACAACGACAGTTGCGGCGAGTGACACGCCTTTGATAGCTTCTAGGTTGTTAATAATATAGTCAAGTATCCCGTCATTTTGAGAATTTACAAACGGCGTTTTCTTTCCGAAAGTCCCTTGTTGAATGATAAAGTCATTCTCATCTCTTATTTCAGGTGTTTGATATGCTTGCGGTCGCATAGTGTACCCCCTTTGTATAACTTACCTATATTTTAATACATTAAGGACTACACCTTACTACAAACCTTCTGTGCGCGCTATTTGTAACACCCATTTCGCGCCCAGCTTTTCTTTTATCCTCGCAATTTCTTCGTCGCCAATAAATGGCTTGTCCGATTCAATAGCACCATATTCCAGCCCATCTCTTTCCATCAGATAATAAAGTTTATATTCTTTTTGCCTTGTATTCTGCATATGTGACTTCTTTCACCTGTTCCGCACCCGTCATCCTTTTCAGCTCTTCAAGTGCTTTACGGTCTAAAAATATTTCGCTTGAATGGATAATCCCATATTCAATACCATCTTTCTTGAAATACAGTGTATAAATGTATGGTGATTCGTCCTTGAATGAAATCATATAATGATTCCTGCCTTTCTCATCTGCCGTTCAATAAGCAATTCCCTGTTTCTTTTGCATTCTTCATCTCTTTTTCTTTTCTCTTCCTCTAACTGCCTTTTTACCAATGCATTAAAAATAAGCAAAATACTTTTCTGCTCATCGGTCATATCTGATTTCATCAGCCTTACAATCTCTATCTCTCCTATTTTGGTTTTTACGCTTATAGTGCAATTCATGTCATCAATTTCCCATGACAGACTATACGCTTTATCAGCTAAAATTTCTTCTGCTTCGCAAAATGCCTTTTTGGCATTTAAGTTCCCTATAACAGATACCTTGCCAAACCGCACAAGGAAACGCATGATTTGACTTACAACATCGTTGATTATTTCATCTTTAAATTTGCTTTTTTCTGACACCTTGCTAATACAATCGCAAGGGTAGTAAAATATTCTGCATTTCCTGTCAACCCCGTTGTCTGTATATTCCACATCGGTGATTTTCCTAATAAGTCTTTCATCCCAATCAACAAGCCAATATCCTTTATTTGTGCGTTCGCGTATAGTCCCATATCCAAAATTGATATTGTGAACCCTGTCACCAATCTTAAATTCAGCCAATGTATTCTCCCTCTTTTCTCTTATGCAATTTCAATCAGGAGTTGGGTCTTAATACGGAGTTCAGCTGTATCATCCCCGAACACCTCACCACCCGCATCCGAAAGATGTGCAACCGCTCCCGGATGAATTGCAATGACATTCAGATTCTCAATTTCTTCTGGCGTCATAGGGGCTTTCTGAGCAAATTCCATAATAGCATCCTCCTTTTTGAAGTAAAAATTGGCGCAAATATTTTTATCAAAATTTGCAAGACCAATTTCATAATCATTTGGAACCACTTCAAGTAACTCTTTAAGTTTCATTCGCTTTTACACTCCTTTAATTCTTTCAACTTCTGTGCGTACCATTCAATCTTTCCTGCCGTCTCTGCTTTGTCACCTTTTCTGCCATATCTGTATGCATACTTGATGATGTTACCCCACAGAAAGCCCTCAAACTGCTCTTTCGTCATAACGCCTTCAATAATATCAATCGCTTCGGGAATGCCCTCTACCTTGTAATGCTTCGGGTTGATAGCTTCATCCACTTTCTTTTCGAGTACTTCTTCCATCCGATTCGTATTTTCTTCATCTATTTTTTGCATATATCCATGAATTTTTTGTCTTCTATAGCGTCTGCTTTAATCTTGTCCTCTTCCACTGTGTCCTCTCCTTCTAATAATGTAATATCTTTTTCTTCGTCAGCACGATTGTCATAATAGTGTCCTTCTAACGTGAATGAAGAATAAGTCCCATCAGATAAAGAACCTTCTACCCATTTTACTATGAGCGGGTAGGTGGGCTCTGAATCCTCAATCTCTTCTATAACACCAACGCCAAGCTCGCGAGACTGAACCCTATCACCAACTTTGAATTTCTCCATCTGTTTTCGCTTTCCCCTTCCTACAATACAACAACATTTTTACTCGAAGAATTTTCACAGGATGTTTCCTCGAGTGTCGGATGAATATCACAGTCCATTCCGGAGTACATGCCACCATCGTCTCTGTATTGAACACATATATCGCAATCCAAGCAGTTATTATTTTCTGCCCACACAAACAGTTCTTTAATAGTCACCTTAAATTCCCCTTTCTAGCCAAGGTATTTCCCTTCTTTTTTCGCTTTCTCCCATCCTTCTTTTGTGAAGAACGCTTTTACGCCTTTTTGCTTGCATCCATAACAATCGGTGTCAAGGATTGCAATTACATACTTATCCTTATCGTATGTTATAACCTCAATAATCTTTTCTATATAAATATCACATAGATTCATTTTTGTTCACCTAAATCCCCTGTATTAACACGGATAACAACGCCGCATCTTGTCATTTCTTAAAATACTCATTTAAAATATCTGCAATCTTATTGACGCATTCCCTAATATCTTTAATTGTTTTCAATTCAGAAGGGCAAAAAAACAATTTATCGTCATTCAAGTCAATGCACCACTTTTTTAACGTTTCATCTGTAACGCATGGTCTGATTTGATTATTAAATTCATTTCTGAAATCTTCTAAAAATTTTCGTGTGTTGTACTCCGGTAAATTTCTTGTATTCACTTTGATACAAACCCCACCTCTTACCCCTTCCTCTATTCCCTGTATAGCTATCTGTAACACTTTTTCGTCTACATAATTATCCTCTTCACTGTCATAAAGGCATTTCTCAGTCGCATCGTCGTATACCCAAACGGCGCTCTCTTTATCATAAAGTTCTAAAAAGTCCCTAACTGTCATTTGTCTTTTCCTTTCACAACAATCACCAACACTGGTTCAATGGTATCATCAATATAAATGTCGGTTATCGTTTCATCATATCGGCAAAGCTCAGGGCAATAATCGGGAAAAATGTCGCACACTTCCCTATTTTTTAATTCTTCCAATGTATACGAAAATTTAGGATGAACAAATTTGCCGTATTTTTTTATAGTTTCAATATTTTCGTACATAGATTCATTTGAATTTGTTGACTCAAGAATAGCAAAATGCACAAAACATTGATGCACGTTTTTCAAAACTTCGCTAACTGTCATTTTCTACATCCCCCACGATTCCTTATCCTTCTTACTAATTTAATGTCTTTTTCTGCGTCAGTATAACACTCACTGTATTGTCCTTTTGATGAAAAAAAATAATGTAGACCTAACCATCTATCATCTTTCCACTCTACGCAAATCGGGTAATGAGCGGCTGAGGAAATAATCTTATATACAACGCCCGCCCCAAAGTAATCAGACCAAACTATGTCGCCAACCTTAAAAAGGGATGCTTGCTCTTTCATACGTCCTTTCATTTTCTTCCCCTTTATCTTTTGAATAACTTTTTCAGCTTCACACGCTTACGCCTTATAGCAAAAGCAATTCAATAATAAGAGATACGTCTCGTCCTTCCGTATCTTCTTCCATCTTAGCCGCGCAAACAGAATCCACTGACTTGTCTTTTACAAACAAATATGTTTCCAGCGGAAAATAGGAAAGTACCCCACTGTAAACAGTGCAAGGCTGTTCTCCCAAAATCATAATCTGTACATGTGCATCCATATCCAAGGTTTTAATAAGGTCACTAAATTTAATCATTGCTTCCTTCCCTCTCTCATCACACGCTTACGCCAGTGTGATACTCGAAATAATCTTTAATGTATTTCTCGCCAAACTTGTCCACCATCCACTTAAAGTATGCGGCGTTTATCTTCGACGGGTAAAATGGTTCCCAGTCTCGAATTTCAGGCGGGTCGAAATCATAATATACATACCTAGTTTCCGCAAAGCATTTTTCTTGTTCCGGTTCATCGTCGTCGGGCGGTATTTCCTCAAAAAACGTAACGTACAAATTAGGGTTACTGTCGATATAAATTTGTGTTTGCTCGCGGTCAAAACAATCACAACCCATGACAACGCTTTCTAGCTCTTCTATGTCTTTCTTTGTGAGTTTTTCAATATACATTTTCCCCACCCCTAACGTTATATAAGAAGAAATAATATGTGAAAAAGTCACCGATTAAAAAGCCCAACACATCTTTTTCCGTCATGCATAAGTTCTGCATTCTTTTTGCCCCACACTTCCACCCACTTAGCACCAATTTCTCTTCTTACTTCTTCTAAATCTTCACGACTTAAAAGGGTTTCGCTCGAACGAATAATTTCATATTTATCAAAGTGCATTATATAAACATACGTCTTTCCCTCTAATGAAATCATGATTATTTCCGCCTTTCTTTAACATTTCAATCAACATCATGCCATGCATTATCGCCTTTTTTGTCAGGATAGCGATAGGAATACGGCATATCCATATCAATAAACCCGTTGTTATCAACACTCTGCCCAACAACGATGACCGTATTGCAAAAGCATTGGTTTCTGCTTGCCCACGATTTTGCACCTCTCAAACTTTTAGCAGAAACTATCGTTGCTTTTCTGAATGAATGTAAATTTTCTAATTCGACAACATAATAAATCATTTCCCCATTCTTCCTTTCAATAAATATCATTCATTGATATTATAATACCATTTTATCGGTTTATCGTCAATACTTTTTGAATTTTTATTTACAAGTCCTCGCTCTTTCTTTTTCTATAAATGATACTATTCTCAAGACGTCTTGCTCTTCTTTGTTGTAAATTTTTGCTGAAAAATCGCTCATGCAATTTTCTTCCGTAACTGTGATTCCCGACGCGCTCAACATCTCATAGAACCATTCTTTTCTAGCGTTGTATTCTGTATAAAGCGAAATGTATTTTTTCTTGAGATGTGCAATCTCACTAAATGTTACAATTCCCTTTTCCTGCATTTCTTCGATTTTTTCGCAAATGCGTTTATATGCGTTTGCCATCGCCTCAAAATAATGAAAGCCGTGAATAATACTTTTGTCCATTTTCTAGTCCTAAAGCGGTGAACCTATCACCGCTTTCCCTTTCTTTTTAATAAATCTCATTCAAGAGATTTCTTTCTGCCGTTTCGTAAACTTCCTCTGAAAAATCATTCATCACTTTGCTTGTGTGAACAATAATTCCATCTCTTTTCAAATCTGCCATAGCAAGTTCTTTACGGTCGCCATAGCTTTCGTATTTTTCGCCATATTTTTTAATCAGCTCATCAGATTTTGATTTGCTGATGATTCCGCCGACGAAAAGTTTTCCGATTCTTACCAAGATATGAAAATAAGCGTTTTCCATATCCTCATAATATTTAAACGCATTAACCGCATCTTTCTGCATACTGTTTAATCTCATTTTGTTTTCCTTCCTTTCATCAACTAGGGTTTCCTTGAACCCTCTGACATAATACTATCACCTTACAAGTTTATTGTCAATACTTTTTGCAATTTATTTTTCGCAATCCCACAAATTCGTTTCTAAGCGCCCGAGTGTATTTAAATGTAACTTTACCAGCCGTTAGTCTGAGAACGCCTGTAATCGCAAAATAGATGTGTTTTTAAGCAAAATAAAAGCGGGTTTCCCCGCTAATATTTCTTTCTGAAGAATAAGATATAGGTCAGTATAAAGAAAATGCCTAACTCAATCATCATTCCAAATTCCCATTCTTACTCTCAATGTGCCGTTTTCATCGTACACGCAAATAAGTTGGTCGCTGATAGTCATTCGCGCTCCTGTCGTTCCGCCAAGCTGACCTATGTTCATTCCCATCGCGCTTAATGACTTCGCCGCCAGCTTTTCAGCAGTGATAGACCCTGCGTCTATGTTTTGCGCTATGACACCTTTGTCAAACTTCGCCTCGCCGGTTACATGCAGATATTTTCCGTCTATGGTCGCGCCGCTCTTATCGAGGTTGATTTGACTGATGATGTTCTTACCGTTAAAATCGGTTGATTTGACCCGAAGATTCACCGCATCTTTTAATTGAGAGATAGAGGAATACGTCGGGTTTTCACTATTCAGCTCGCCGACGATAGATGTAATATTATCCGCGTTCTGCGTTACTTGCGACTGGATATTCTTTAAGCCATCGTTCACTACTGTCTGTATGGACGTGTTAAGCTGCTTAAAAGCGGAATAATTCTGCGTTGCATTGTCAAGACTGTTTAAGTTGGTAACTATCGTTTGAACACTATCCGCCGTCTGTTTAATCTGCGACGCTAAATTGGCATCGCCGTCTTTTACAAGACCTTCAATCTCACCATCTTTTGCCTGTAAACTGGTTATATTGCCTTGTACTTTCGAAAGTTCTGTGTTAAGGGATGATACCGAATTATCTATATCCGTGATATGGTTGATATTATCTTGAATAACGTTGTCGAATTTCTCCATGGAAATAACGCCGTCTTTTATCATGTCGCCGTCTATTTCCACCTTGACGATACACCGGGTGGCTGGTGACTTCTCGCCCTCGCCAAATATATCCGTAAACGCGACTTTTACGTCATATATACCCGCATCGCAAAGGTAGCTGGTCACGTTGTTTGTTGATTTGAAAGACTGCTCTTCTGTGCCGCCGGAAACATACACAATCATGCCATTGCATCCACTCGGGATAGGTTCAGCACTTATCGCCATCCCACCCAGTTTAGAAGATACCCTCGGTGCTTTCGGCGTTTTAGGAATAGCCTTATTGTATTGTAATTCTGCGGCATTCGAGTATTTCCCGACTGCTGAACGCGCATATAAATAAAGCGTTCCCTTTCTGTTTTCAAGCTCTATCGTCGCACTTGTGCCGCTGGTTCTTGCTAATAAGCCAACACTTTCCACGCCAACGGAAGTGTCATCACGAACTTCATAGTAAGCTATATCGGCATTGGTCACTTCTTTCCATGTTACCGTACAGGTATTTCCAAAAGAGATTTGGAAATCATCAGGAACATTTGGAAGTTCCGTTTTTAAAGCAACTGTGATTTTAGTCTGTGGGGATAAATCAGGACTGGTGGAAACGCCGTATTTGTCTTTTGTGCATACCGCAATTTGGTATGTGTCACCGACGATAGCTTGCGGTATCACCACTTCATTTTTCCCGTTACCGCCGTAAATCCATTCGCCATTGAATCCCATCTCATCGGCTGGCACGCCTTCCTTAAACGTCAGGTCATCCGCTTGCCCGTAATTGGTTTTATACCAAACATCCGCGCTATCGTAAGCATCTAATTCGGGCGGCGTCCAATCAACAACAATGTCATAACGTGCTATGCCGTCCTGTTGCTTTCTGTATCTGTTTCTAGCCATTACCCCAGTAACCGGCGGCAAGTAGTATTGCTGAATCGTATATTGGTACGGCTGAACATCTGCGAGGTCTTGCACATTCGCCCCGAAAATGTTATATGAGCAGAATTTGAAATACACCTTTTTCCCAATGTCCTCTTTTTGGAAGGGAAGTTTAGCTAAATATGTATCGCATCTAACAAAGTCAGAACCCTTAACATGGCTTCTTTTAAAGGTGTTATACTGCCCTCTGATACATCCGCTTAACGTGTAATTCCCGTTACTGTCCATCTGTGCCGTCTGATAGCTGAAACATTCGCCGTCAATCCAGCAAAGAGTATTCCCGTTCTCGGCATCCTCTTTTGAACCGCTGATAAGCTGGTCATTGCAAGATACCGTGATAGTGGTATCATCGGCTGATATATCGCTTATGAGCTTCCCTAAACGGCTTGAATTGGTCAACTGCCCGACGCGCCTATAGTTTATGTTGTCCTCACTGGCATAAATATAGCATCCGCCCCATGACGTGTTGACGCCTCTCCCCGCTATCCAAACCTCATTCCCCGTTGTTGTTATATCAACAGGCGGCTGAAAGATAACCGGCAATGTGTTAGGCGCATCCATATTAAAGTCCACGAACGGTCTTTCTGTCTCATGGACGTTGTATTTCGCTTCCGTCACATCCATCGGCGGGCGAGAAATTGCCGTCAATTCCAAAAGCCCATCGGCATCCTCGGTTACACTGTTTATAATGGCAGGCTGATGGTCTAATCCGCATGTTTCGTCTGTCAGGGTAACTAAATCGCCGACTTCTAATCGGCAAAAAGCCCAGTCAAGTTTAAATGTGTACTGGTTTCTTCCATATTTTGCATTTCTTGCTAACTGTTCCGCCAGTCTAACCGCGCGGGACTTTTTATATAAATAATGCGCTTCTATCGTGTCGGACTGTCTAAGTCCGTACTTCTTAATGTCATCCGTCAACTCATAAGCAACGGTTTCCGTCTCATAAGCGTTGTCTCTTGATAAAAACTCCACCGGAAACTGATTATATACTTCACTGGAATCTTTTCGCGCATAAGTAACCAATGCGCCATTATCCTGCGGCAAGAAGTCATCACTGGTTAAATCGTAAGTGATGGTCTTATTCGGCATCCATCCGCCAACAGGTCTATCCTCTAGCGGAACAATCTTGAATCTATCATTCGACCAAAACATATAAGCATTAGTGATGGTTGCGATTTCATTGATAATTTCGCGCGCACTCTTGGCACTTGTCGCATCCGATGGCGTGGAAATCAGCATATCAGCATTGCGGCAATAGCTCCTATAATTATCTAATCCGTCAATCTGTACATTTCCCAATCCGACTTTATCTAATACGAATCGGATATAATCAGCAGGGTTTACGTCAATTCCATCGCCAGTATCAAGCAATTTCCCCTTGACTTCGAAATTATAGTTAGGGAAAGACGCACTGTCCCCTAAATCAATGACGCCTGCCACATAAGCAAGCCCATTATAAGAAAGTGCCTTGTCAGGATGTTTAGAGGTCAGGTACGCCCATGGCTTCTGATTTGATGAACCGACAAAAGCCGTTAATCCCAAAGAAGAATTAGGATAGGCGTAAACGTCTTTATCCTTCCAAATCTTCCCAATGCCGCTGATTTCACCTTCACACAAGCCCATAATGCAAGCCACGGTATAGGTATATGTGATGGTAGTTGTCTTGCTTCGCCCGCCTTTACCGCTTTTCTGCGTTTCCCTGTGTTCATGTGCGGTAAAGTCATCATAATAAATCACGTTGCCGGTGATTCTAGTTGTCCCCAGTATTTCCATGACTGGACTGCCGTATTCTGCCGTACCAACACTAAAATCGCTGATTTTATTAGAGCGTATTGTTGTGTTATGCCCTTTGAAAAAGCCCATGACTACCCCCTAAACCTATAAATTCCTCTAAGACGTGATTTCCCTTTGGCATCTAAAAACATGACATCATTCAATTCCGTTAAAATCACACCCTCGTCAACCATGGCATGACACAAAACGTTATCACCTATGTAAATACCGCCATGAGATATGCATCTTCCGTACTGATAAAGCAGAAAATCCCCCGTATCCATGGTGTCCACTTCGTCGCATTTCGCTTTCACATAGCTTAAAAACCATTCATCGCTTCTGTGTAACGCCCATTCGTTAGAATACGGTTCAATGTGATAGGAATCCTTTTCCATCAGTCCCGCATCTTCCAAAGAACCTATAAGGAGCATCCCACAGTCCACCCCATGCCCTTTAGACTTTGCCATGTTGACATGCGGCGTCCCCAGCCACGATAAAGCGGCTCGCGCTATCTTTTCCCCATTTGTCACAATAAGACTTCTTTCTGCGGTTTAAACGGCGCAACAACGGCTATATCGTCACTGTCTTTGATAGTAACAATACCGTCCTTGTCCGTCGAGAACGAACCTTGCGGGTAATATTTTCTGATTGGAAATTCCATATTCAGCCCGCTGGTTTCCGCCTTTACATCAAGAGATACAACTAACCCGCCTGCGCTGGTCACTTCCGTCAGCCCGCCGAAAAGGTCAATGCATCCGATGATTTGGCTATCCCTGAAAAAGCATCTTCGCAAGTACAGTTTCGCCCTGTCAAGAACGCCCGTATGTACTGCCTTAACAAATGACATTCCCTCAAGGTTATCATTCTTCCCGCCTTTTATGGTAATGCTCATTGTATCGACAACGACGGTTGAATTTAACTGTACTTGCTCGCGTTCAAACATTAAACCGTCATGGCGGTATATTTTTGAGTTATACGTTATGTCTGCATCCATATCCGCATAGTAGTAATGGTGTCCGTTGTGCAATACAAGCTCGTATATATCGCACGCCTGTATGTTTCTCTGCGTTAAGAGGTAATTTTCTAATGCGCTGGTTACGTTCTTCATTCCACTGTCTCCAATGTCAGATTATCCGATTGATTGATATTCTTGAAAATGGCGGTTATCTTAAACCCGTCATTCTTCATGATGACTTTCCAATAATAAGTATAAGACGCGGTTATCTTCCCCACCTGCGATACCCTTAACTGAATGACGCCGCCGGATTCAGTATATTCAGTTTTTGGCAATTCCACGCCATCCACGAATACATGCAGATTCTCAACCTTGTAAACAGGCTGAACGTAATCGCCCATTTTCATGACGCACTGATACTGGTTTGTTCCGCAAGTTGGAAGAGGTATGTTGGTTTCCTTGTTGTCCTCGGGGTCTAGGAAAAAGAATGGTTCATACGCGCCTTTTATCTGATTGATAAAACCGAACATAGTATTCTTTTCTTCGTCTGTCAGTGTTTGAAACTTGGTCACGATTGTCCATTTAGGATATTTTCTATTGGTCAGTGTGCGGCATCGACCACTCCCTGCGGTGGCGATAGTGGTCTGCCATGCCGTTTCCTTGGTTGATTTCCACGCAAATTTGCGTATATCAGGAAATGTTCTCATTACCATACCCCCGCATTGCTCGCAAAATTTCTCGTATCGCTGAATAAACCCTGCTTGATTTCCTTTAACCCGCCGCGTTTCAGGAAGGAACGAACTGAATTTCCGTCAATCGCTGAAATGTTAATAGATACCGCGCCGCCGATTGCACCGCCGACTGAACTTACAGAACTTACCACGCCGCCCGCTGAGAAGTGCTTTATTCTGCCCTCATTCAATGCGTTTAATGTTGGTACGCCTATTCTGTTGACTGCCTCTGCTCTCAATACGAACTCGCCATCAGAAAGCATCGCCGGAATGGAATCACTGGTGGATGTTCCAATACCGCTGATTGCGCCGCCGGACGCAAAGCCTATCGCTTTAACAGAATTTAAAGCAACGGACGCGCTAATCGCCGCACTGGTTAATTTGCTCATAGCGCTGGTTGCCGTCTCTGTTGTACCCGCCTCTGCTGGTTTGGTGGTTGCGCCCATGACGTTAGTGACTGTATTTTCCACGGTCTTTACTTCCGTGCCTATGCTCATGGTATCGGTTAAGCTCTTGACGCCAGTATCACCAATCTTGAAAGAATCCGTAATTCTCTTGGTGGCTCTATCAAATGCATTCAGGGACTTCGTTGCTGATTTGAAATCTAATCCTTGGTTATTCTTGCTTCCGCCAAACAATCCGCCGACTGCGCTGACTGCCTTAGAACCGACTGCATTTGTTACGGTTGAACCAATAGCATTCTTTCCTGTATTCCCTTTTCCGTTCTTTCCCGTTAATCCGCCTAATATGGACGTTGTAATCTGCGCCGACCATTTTTGCGTAAACTGTGAAAGGATGGACTTAAAAAGATTTGATACTAGGCTATAGACAGAATCCATAAGTGATTTTGTCCCGATAAAAGCATCTTGGAAGAAGGTATCAAGGCTGGATTGCATAGTCTTGGACGTTTGAGTGATAATGTCCTCAACGCTTAAATGAGACTTTTTCCATTCATCGTAATACTCCTGCATTTCTGCTTTCTTGGACTGCCAATCAAAATAGTCTTTTCCATCTTGCGAATTAAGCAATTCTGTTAATGCCTGTTCATCGCCATCGTTAATCCTTGCATTCGCGGTTCTTTCAAAAGCATCTCTAATTGCCTGTTCTCTTTCCTTGGTTGCCGCAAGCACTTTGGCGGTCTTTTCATCTTCTGCGACTTTCTTCGCTTCCACGTCATCTTTGTAACGGGATAGCTTCTTGATTTGCTCTTCTTCGTCTCTTTCCGCTTGCTTGACTGTGTTTTCATACTGGATTTGTGCCAGCGTCTTGTAATCACTGGTTGCTTCCGCCGTGACTTGTGTTGTCTTTTCCTTAACCTTATCTAAAGATTCAGCCCATTCTTTGTTGATTTCATCAATCTTGGCATTCTTATACGTTTCAAGCATTTTTTCAGCATTGGACGTATCTATATCGTCAGAAACTTCTTTAATATTTTTAATCTCTTTCTTCTTATTTTCTATTTCTGTGTCAAGTTTCTGCATCTGATTTTCATACTGGGTGGCGGTTACTTCTTTGGTGGATGTGTCAAGGCTTTTTTCTAAATCCTCTAACTGCTTTTTAGCGTTATCTATCTGTTTCTGACGGTCTATAATGCCTTTTGCGCCGCTGGCGTCATACTCACCAAATTCGCCTGTAAACGCGTTGTATGCCTCTTGTGCATAGTCCATCCGTTTGCCACGTTCTGTACCCGCCGAACGTTCATAATACTTGTCTGTCACATAGGCGGCATCTCTCGCGTTGTTTGTCCCCTTGATTTGGTTATATGCGCCTTTTTCCTTGTCCTGCATTTCATAGACAAGGAAAGCAAGCTGACTATCGAGCGTATCCTCGCCATTAAATCTGTCTCTTTGGAAATTTCTTAAATCGGTTAATCTGCTTCCTTGCCACTGGGCTATCCCCTGTGCCGTCCCGTCGGTCGCGTTTAATCCTAAATCAAACGTACCGCCGCCGCTTTCCTGCATGAGATTCCCGACAATTCCTGCGGCTTGTTCCTTAGTGAACCCGTTCCCTATCAGGTATCTCATGGCATACATGGCATTGGATTCTCCGTCTTGCTGTTGGTTGTTCTTTGTTGCTTTTTCTACTTTACTCGATGAACCTTTTGACGTTTTTCCTTCACTGTCTGATTCCCCAACCGCCATTATCTTGTCCATAATATCTTGGTACTGGTTTGTGAAATTGTCTAATGCTTCTGTATTCTTTTTTGTTGCATCCTCATTATCTTTTATAATCCTGCCATTTTCATCCAGCTTTAACCCCTGCTGAACAGCGGCTTCATAGGCGGCGTTATTTTCATTGGTGTCATATACATTTCGTCTAACACCGTTCCGCAATTCAAGCATGGTATGGTCTTTTTCATCGTACTGATACTCTTTCCCATTGTATGTATAAACTTTTTCAGACGCGGCTTTCTTCTTTTCTTCTTCATAAAAATTATAAAGACTTACTGCCGCCTCGCCTATGGCAACTGCAACGCCAATCCATCCGCCTGCAAGTGCAAATACCGCCTTTGTCAACACTTGAACCTTTGAAGTCGCGGATACTGACGCCGCAATGGTTTTTTCTCCTGCGACAATAGACGCATTTCCTGCCGCCTCTGTGACTGCGGTTAATCCTGCCGTTGTCGCGGTCGTTTCTGCCACTTTCCCCTGCGCCGCCGTATATGCTTCCACATATTGCGTCTTTACTGTATTAGCGGAAACGGTCGCCTCGCTTGCCACTTTTTTAGCCTGTGCCGTCGCGGTCGTGCCAAACTTATTAGCCGCTTGCTCGCTATCTTCAAATGCACCCGTCATGGTTTCGCCCACACGTTCGGCATCTGCTTCCATTTCTAAGGAAGATTCTTTAACTGTTGCCTGTTTTTCTGCTTCTGCCTCTGCAACAGCTTTAGCCGCGGCATATGCATCCTCTATATTCTTTTTGAATACGCTGACACTTTCATAGGCTTTTGCCGCCAGTTTAAGCCCCTCGTAAATAGCTATCAGCTCAACGATGGTTTTTGTATACGCCACCACATCTTCTTTGTTTTCGCCAATCCATTTTGCTAAATTCTGTAAAGCGGGAATAACTTCATTTAACAGTTCATGTGCAATAGGCGCAAGTGCAACACCAGCTACTAATTTTAAGCTGCCAAATTGCATGTTTACCTGTTGAATCTGTCTGCTAAGCTCGTGCATTTGATTAGCATCCAGCCCAACGCCCTTGATGGATGTTGCAATTTTAGCGACTTCGTTATACTGCTTTAACGTACCAACTAACGCCATGCCTCGTATGCCTAGCGTATTAAGCACAAATTCCTGCCCAGCACCTGCTTTTTCGGCTTTTTCGTACCCCTCTGCCATAGCCTTTAATTGGTCATTGAAAGGAAGTAACCGTCCTTCTGTATCCGTCAGCTTTACGCCAACTGCGTCTAATGTTGCTTTTGCTCTATCGCCGCTCTTCCCCGAGGACGCTAATGTGCTATCCAATCTGCCTAAAGCTCGTGCGGCGGTCATAGCATCCGCGCCGGTGCTACTCAAAATCCTGTTGAAAGTCGCCGCTTCCCCAATGGTCATGCCAAATCTATTGGAAAGCTGGTATAAATTCTCGCCCGCTTGTGTTGCGCCCTGCACCATGGCGGTAATCCCGAACCCGCCTGCCGCCAGTGCAGATATTTTAGAGAATGTGCCAAAAATACTAGCGATTTTACCGTTTACGCCGCCTAAAGAGGATTCGAACGCAGATAAGGGGGCAACATCAAACGTTTTTTTGACTTTGCCCTCTAATTCGCTAAAGGCTTCATTGGCTTTTTTGGTATCAATCTCAATTTCACCATGTAACTTTAAGTCATCAGCCATTTATTATCTCCTCATACATTAAACATTTCGCAGAATTGTTCTTTCTCTTCTTCGGGTAACGGTTTATCATCCGGGTGCAATCCATAATAGATGGTTTGATAGGTTTTATTCAAATCTTCACTGTACGGTGTAAGCATCCATGCGGTAAAATACGCCATTCGCCTATCGTCGGACTGCATTTTTTTACTATATGCATCGCTGACAGACAGATATTCTCCCATGGTCATTTTTTCAAACTCCCATGGTCTTAATCCCAAATACCCATAGGCGAATGGTTCAGACAGTTCAACCCATTCCGTAAGAGATTCTATTTTTCTGCCTTCACTTTTGCCGCCCTTGGAAGAAAAAAATCCGATTTAAGAAGTACCGCTTCTAAAACCTTGCCTGCCAGCATATCAATGGTATTGCCATCTTCGATGAATTTATCCATTAAGTCATAGACTGTATCATCATCTCTTTTAATCCCCTGCAAGCCATATTTCAGAATAGTTTTCATGTTTTCCACGGTCATTGCTTCGGTAAACTTTCCCTCTGCCGGATTCAGCAAAGCAAGGAGCGACTTTCCCAGTTCCCTTTCCATTGGAACGAATGCACCGATGGTAAGAACAAATTTATAATCTTTTCCGCCAATTTTGAAAATAGTTTCTTGTCTCATTATTCTTCTCCTAAATAAAAATGGGAACCCAATTACAGGTTCCCATATTGTTACCCAGCAGTAACAGAAATCGCAATGTCCACTTTGTTTGCAAATTTCGCGGTAAGCGTGGTTGCCTGCTTGATTTTAGATAAATATTCCTTCTTGACCGTCAATGTGTCGCCCACTAAATCATAATCCACATCGTACTCAAGAGAAATCCCGCTCTCATCTTTCAACGCACGGATTGCGATATCTGCCGTGTTAAATTTAACGGTGGCGTCTTTAGACGCACTAGCAGAAATAGTCGGCGAAGTTGCCGTCGGTGTTGGCGGTGTAACCATGCTAGAAAGTTCGCCGTTTCCTTCGATTGTCATCTTTACAGAAAGTGCGTTTTTGTGTGCGTTGTCATCCGAGAAAGCGGTAATCGTACCCCATCCTTGTCTATAGGAACCGTCCGCATACTCAATACGGAATAATGCCGGTTCATCATTGATGAATCGATTATGGCAAATCTCAATTCCTTCATCGCCTAATACCCATAATCCGCTAAAGGAAATTGACCAGCTATGAAGCCCCGCCAGTTTTTTAGAGTAATTCCCGGTTGTCTTGTCCGTTGCATCAATAGAATCAGCCTTTTCAGCAATAGGGGAATTTTGCTGACCGCCGATTAAAACCCATTCATAAGGATTAGCCTGCGCCGCAACATAAATAATAACGTCCTTGCCTGCGACTGCTTGGGCGGTATTTTTATATTTCGGAAGTGCATCTAATTGTTCTTGCGTTAATGCCATTTAGTCCTCCTGTTGTATCTTAAATTTATAAACAATTATCCCATGATAACCCGTCATTCCTTCTTGGTATTCCTCACCATTTGCCGTGACGGTTGAAAGCTCGCTTTCAATCAGGCGATTGTGTTCCATCGGTAAATCGTAAGCGGAAATGAGATAAATTATATCATTCATAATCTCGCTCATTTCTTTTTTCCCTTGGGAATTAGAGAAAACATGAATATATTGAGTAATAGAGTGTGTGAAAAATGTCTTATTTTCATCAATAGGAACGTCCTGCATCATTCCTAACCATATGTATGGCAAAGTTATCTGCTCATCGGGAATCCTGTCGTACACAGGGACTGACTGCCCTTTTGAGAGTAACTGATATAACGATTTTTGAAATTCATTAAGCGGTATCCGTATATTCATAAATTCTTCACCACTCTACTCATAAGTTCTTTTATACAGGCATCGTATGCAGGTCTTAAAAAAGGTCTTGCCCTCATTTTTCTTGTTCCGTTTTCCACATATCCCGCATAAGAAACATCGGAATACACTTCGCCTTTCATCCCTTCCACCTTTGTTTTGATGGAATTTCTTAATTTACCCGACCTGACAGGGGCAAGCTGTTTCGCCATTCTCTGTATATCTTCGCAGGTATCCTTTACTGCTTTTTCACAAGCAGAATCCAATCTCTTGGTGGTTTCTTCAACGTATTTTGAAAGCGAAGAATCGTCCAATATGATTTTAGCCACGGTTGACCTGCTTCTGCATTGAAAGCGTCAATACGTCGTACTTTGAACGGTCTATATAGAGTATTTCAAACATTTCGCCCTTGTATTCAACTTGGCAAGATGTATCCAGTCCCTCTAATTCGTCATCTATAATAATTTGCTGAACCATGCTTTCTTTCGAGCCTGTCTCGCCGCCAGTCATGCTCATCGACGGTTGATTTATTTTCGCTTTTAACGCGCCCAGTGTTTCTAGGGTACTCTTATACCCGCCTTGACCGTCGGGCTTCCGTATGGGCTTATAAACGACGATAGACTGCAAATCATAATGCACTGCCGTCCCCTCAAAGTGACTAATGATACCGCCATCATACTTTTCCACTTTGGTGACTTTGTATTCTTCCCCTTGGTAGGTGATAATATCTTTTTTCACCGCCTGACTTGGCGGCTGATTGGATGGAAATATCTCATCGTTTGTATAGATACGAATAGCCCTGTCAGTCGTACCAACAGGGCTTATGCTCGTATCATTTGACGGTTGAACATCAGCAATGATGGTGACATCTTCGGTTGTTTTGTCCCTATACGTTCTTTGTACAGTATAGGATTTCCTAAACCATGCCATGTATCACTACCCCATTCTTGTAAGCACAGGTATAATCACCCGACGTTTAAGCCGTTCAAACATAATACCGTATATCGTTTTTGCCAAAAAAGCATCGCTCGAAAGGGATGTACCATAGGAACGGGATAGCGCGCCCTCGTGTTCTGACGTTACCTCTTTTGTAACGCCGCCGCTTGACGCGCCCTCGCTCATGGATAATTTTCTAAGCGTTAATAAGTGCGCGGTTAAATATATGAGTGCCAAATCGTATGCCTTGCCAAACTGTTTACGACTGACAAATACCGATGCGGTTTCAAATCCCATCTGCAATGTCCCCTCGTCCAGTCCGTTTAATTCAGGTGCAAGGTCAAGGAGTTTCTCGGTATCATACATTTTAACCCTCGCTAACTTTAATGGCGTTCAGAATATCCGCCTTATTTTTGCATCCATCAAGGTTAATGCCCTTGCGGTCTGCGTATTCTTTTAATTCTTTCACTGTCTTTTGTTCCACTTCTTCTGCTTCGATTTTTGCCGTTTCTTCACTGACAATTTGAATCCTGCCCGCCCGCTCTTCTTCTGCCAGTTTCGGATAAGTCTTTTTCATTTCAGCAAAATCGCATTCGGTCGGTGTACTCGGTACGAGGAGTACACCACCAGCAATGATAAGATGAGATGTTCTGTTAATAACTTTCATTAGCAACCACTAGCCTTTGCGAACGCGAGCGGCATTGTAATGGATACGCCAATGGCTTCTGACAGGCACGGCACTTTGTATTCAAGATTGTTCGGCTGAACAGGCATCTGCGTGAATCTGTTCGGGATTTCAAACTTGATGTATTCAGGAATGAAGTTGCCCGCAATCATTACGTCTTTGCCGCCATCCGCTTTTTCCAGTTCGCCGATTTTCATCCAGCGAACGATTTCAGGGTGTACGCCCTGTAAAAATTCGAGGATAGTACGGTCTGAATCTTTCAGACGGGTGGTCGCAAGGTGGTTATACGCCTTCGGCGCAAGGAGTACCGTATTTGCCTGTTCCACCTGTTTTGTCTGTTCCGGAATGGATTCGATGAAATCATTCATATCACGGATGACGTTTTCTTCGGTCTTCTTAGAAAGCTCGGTCGCATTAGACGTACCATCCGCCGGAAGTGAGAATGAGGTAATGTTATCGTTGTTTAAGAACCCAATGACGTTATGTGCGGAATCACCATGCCATGCAATGCGGTTTAACTTTGCGTCAATCGCGCGGCGTGCGGCGGATGCTCTCATGGCGTCGAGGTTCATATTAGCGAACATCGCATTACGCAGTTCCTTATAGTTATAACCGTAAGCGTCGCCGACAGTTACAACGCGAACCGCGTTTTCCTTAGCCACGAGGTCAACACGTTTCAGGTCATCGCCATAGTTAGAGATGACTTCTGCCATGCCGACGGAATCATAAATGCGTTGTACGGCGGTTTCTGCGCCTGCCGGTACATCGGTCATTACAGGGAATACAGTGAAAGCATTGAGTGGTGCTTTCTTTACCTGTAATGCCTGCTTACGAACGTAGGTAAGTTGTCGAGTTAAGAATGCAGATTCGTCTGCATCAAGGTTTGTATTTTTTAAAATACGTGCATCATCTAAGTTGATGTTCTTCATTTATTGTCCTTTCATTATTGACGAACGCGAACTCTTACGATTTCGCCTTGTGATACAGAATCAAGGTAAGTAAACCCTGTCAGCGCTTTGGCTTCATCAGTGGAAGACGCAACATAATCAACATGGTCGCCGTTGGTCTTAATCGCCACGGTATCGCCAGCTTTTACATCTGCGCCAGCTTCGACATAAACGTCGCCAAAGGTAATGACCGGTACAGAATAGCCAGTTGGGTAATACGGCGTTTCCGGTTCTTTATGAACGTGTACCGCAATGCCGATAGCCTTTGCGGAATCGGTGTCTGCGTTAATCTGCTTTACCTGTTTAGAGGTATCAGTACCTCGCATAACAAGAGTACCCGGTTCAACGCCGCCTTCGGATGCGAAAGAATCAATTACATGGGCGGTGGTATCCGCAAGTTGTCCTTTAAATGCGGGTGCATCTTCCCCGTACCAAGTAAACGGTTTAGCTTGTGCCATTATTTAACCTCCTTCAGGTATAATTCACTTTCGTCTTTTCTAAGACGTTTTTCCAGCTCTTCAACGGATAATTCGTCAAAATCAGTGGAATCTTTTCTATCGTGCTTCTTGCCAAACTGCTGGCGTTGTGCGCTCATGCCGTCATCATATTCCTTGATATCGTCATCTTTGCACAGGTCATAGCAGACGTTAATATAGTTGTCGTCTTTGCCTTCAAGGTCGAAAGAATCGCCGCGAACGGATTTAATGACTGCCACTTTAATGTCATGCGCGTTCATTTCATCCGCTTTTTCGATGTTATGGTTTTTTGCAATGGAAAGCATTTCGATGCGTTCTTTGACTGCGGAATCAAAATTAGCCTTAAATTCGGCGTCTTTCTTTTCTGCCTCTTCTTTTAATTTCTTGACGTCTGCTTCTGCGGAATCGCATTTAGCCTGTAAAGTGGAAGAATCATGTTTAGCCTTTTCCAGTTCGGTCTTTGCCGCTTCGCAATCTTTCTTTGCTTCATCGGCTTCGGTTTCTTTTTCTTTTTTTCCTGCTTTCAGCTTTTCGATTTCAGCTTTCAGGGAAGAAATTTCTTCGTCAGCCGCTTTCTGCTTTTCTGCCATTTCAGCTTTGAGAGTTTTTAAATCTTCGTCAGCGCGTTTAGTTTTTTCTGCCATTTCAGCTTTCAGGTCTTGATTGTCCTGCGCTAATCTTTCAGCATATACCTTAACTTCCGGCGCGGCTTCATACTCTAAACCACTGTCAATACGAATTTTTACCATTTCGTCCTCCTTATTGGAATCTTCTATAACTTGGTCGCCATCCATGTTCAGCCTTGATACGCCAGCCCTGCCATGGTGTACTATAGCTAAATGGTTATACCTAATGTTTTTCTGTACGGCGTCATAATGTTCGCCGTCAGGCGTTACCCCTGCCGTTTCGTCAAGGTCTAACGTATATCCGCATGATAACTCTCTATCCTCTGTGGGAAGAGTATAAAGAATCACGTCTGCCACGATGTTGTTATCATCTTTTCTGCCCTCGGAAAGAACCGTTCCAACCGGATGCAGTGCGTCGATGTTCTGCGAATTAACAACGCCCTTGTGTCCAATGGTGATTGGCTTCCCTTTAAGAGACATAAGGCTTTGCTCATTGAATGCCTCTTCGGGTGGTCTATACTCGCGTCTCACACTTCCGTCAAAGTTTTGATAGAGGAGTATCCCCGTTCTCCCGACAATCGGTGAATCTTCGATATACCCCTCGCCCGTCCTTTGCGCTTGAATTGCGTATGTATCGAATCGTTGTATTTTATTTCACCTCGTTCATGATTTCAGAAAGAATTTTCCTTGCCTCTTCTTTAGTAATAATCTCTGAACTTACAAGAGTATTCACGGCGTTAATCTTCGCCGCCTCGGTGTTGACTTTCGTCTGCTTCACTTGCGCTTTTTCAGGCTCGCTCATTGACCAAAGCGGATTAAATTCTATGGTGTATTTTTCGGGAAGGTTTAACCCTTTTAATTGGTTCAGAATGGAAATAAGCCGCGATAACTGCGGTTTCATGTTTCGTGTCTGAATCCGATTTACCATCTTGTAATATTGCTCAAAATCGCTTCTCCCAGTGGCGTTTAAACCGGCGGGGGAACGTCCAAACAATATAGTGACTGGTATATTTGTTGCGGCGGCTAATGCAACCTCAAATTCTTCTGAAATTTGAGGTATCCCACCCAACGTCATTCCATACTGCTGATAGTCATCAGACGAATCAATGGCGATAGTATTCAGAAAATGCCTAGCCATATCAATCGCCTGTAAGCGTTTTTGAATGATTTCCTCGCCGCCGTCACTGGAAAGAATATCTGCCAACCCATTGAGTTTAAGCATGGATTGAGAAAGGCGGGAAAGTGCCGCAAGGGAAAGGTTCATTGAGGTTTCATACTGTATAAGGCGGCGTTGAATTACATCAAACACAGTGCCGCCCCATCCATCTCTGAATCGGCGTTCTTCTTTTGAAATTCTTCCCCCTCGGAAGAGGAGCAATCTGCTTTCATGTACGTTTATAGAGTTCCCATATTCGTTTATGAGAGTGTACATGTATGGTCTTCCATATTTCGGGTCACTCGGGTCAGAATAATAACTTCCTGTTGCTGAAATGTCCTGTTTGGAATATACGTCAAGGCGTTCTATCTTATCTGCTGATTTCAGGTCTAACGGTTCATCGAACCGCCGCCCATCGTTAATCATCATAAGGATAGCTGAACCGCCCATTGCTCTTTCCCATGACAGTGCTTCGCTAAATTTGTTGTCCCATTTTATGTCTTCAAGCTCTGACATAACGAGTTTAGATTGTTCTATCTCATCTGAACCGTTTACAAGTTTAAAGCCCTCTGACACTGCGTCGTCCGCCGGAATCTCAACAATTTTTCTAGCAATCCCGTTGTATGTATAAAGATTGTCGATTTCTTTATCGTAAAGCGGTATTTCGCTATCCACGTTGTATGACGCGAACGGGTCACGAGATTTTACGCCCTGCCCAGTAAAGGCATTGACAAACCCGTCATTTCGTAAGGTTTTCTTTTTCTTCCCCATATCGTGCCTTTCGTTAATTTCTTATCATCACTATAGCATACGTTAATCTATAAATTACTACAGATATTCACGTTCTTACTTTGTCTTGTATTTCTATCGGCAATTCTTTTACGCGGCTTTTAATCTCATCCATCGCACGCCTGTGTATGTTATATACTTGGCTAATCGACCAATGGGTATTTTCTGCCACATCTTCCCACTGATGCCCTAAAATGTATCTCTCATGCATAACGGTTTTATCGTCGCTTCTCTCAAGCATGGATATAAGCCCTAATGCATACCGTTGTAACGTCATAATCAGGTTAATTTGTGAAACTATATCTCTTTCCCGCCTTGAAAGTTTTTCTTCTATCCTGCAAAGAAGGTCTTTCATTTCGTCTTCTTCAAAACTTCCTTTGATTGTGCGAATTTCTTTGATATTGCTCTTATTTACGGACTTTTCTGCTTTCATGGCTTTTAAGAGATTGTTTTCATACATGGTGTACCTAAAAAAATCTTCGACTGTCACTTGGTCAGCCCTCCCCATGTGGAATAATTGGAAACAATGCGGAAACCATCGGATGATGAATCAACATAATCGTCATGTAATAAATCAGGAAAACCGTCCATTTCATCTAAATACGGTTTATTCCATTCCCCTTCAAGCATATAAATATTCCCGTTCTGCCATTGCGCCGCCATTGGTTCAGCTCGGGTGATTTTATTCCCTGTTACCGGATTAGACATGAACGAATATCCTGTTAAAATCTTGGAATAGCTCCTAGACTGGTCTTTCCCTGCCTGTCCGGGGTCTTGCGGAATAAATATCTTGCTTGTCCCGTATATCGTCTTATCCTGTTTAGCGGTCGATACAATCAAATCTCGGACGTTAGCCGCATTTTTCGCCACGCGCTTCCCATCTAAGATAATGTATTGCCCGTTTCTCATGCGTCCCCATAAAGTTCCGCATGTCCGGTCAGGGTCTTTGTTTGATGTGGCAATTTCCGTTGCCGCCAAATCCCATGCTCGTACCGTTGTAACCAATTTATCAGGGATAGTATTGACAATTCGTATTCCACTTCTCGGGAAATATAATCCAGCCGCTGGTTTAATCTTCCAGTTCCCGTTTAGAAGTCTTTCCCGTTCGACAAGCGACAATGCGTTTAAGGATGCCAAATAGCTCGGGTCAGCCTCTAATAACGCTTTATTATCATGAATGGATGACGCGATAAAAGTAACTGATTTGCATAAACTTATATCGACGCCGCTTTTCTCTGCACATTCTTCGGCAGTATCGCCCCAAATGACAGTATCATCCACGCGGGTAAAATAACGTTTTACGCCGCTCCTTTCTTTAATCGGGTATCCTGTATCAGGGTCTATCCACCATGCGATAAATTTCGCCACCCATGAATCGGCGTCAGGGTTACATGTCGCTCTGACATATGGTTTGACGCCGCATGTTGAACGGTTACGGGATAGCATATAAAAGAATTGCTTTTCGCTAAAATGTGTTAATTCATCGAAACAGTTTTTATTTACGATACCCATTCCTGTGATGAAATTGTTTTGAGAGGAAACGGTAAATGCCCGCACTGTTTTTTTGCCGATAGGAGTAATCACTAATGAGCAAAGAGAATAACACCCTTCCGAAAGAAATTTATCGTGACTATACGGATGTTGATACAATAATTTACGGTAAATACCGTTTCCAATATTGCCCTCACCATCCGAAAGCGAACATTTGGGGATTTGTTCAACAACACCGTCTATTTGCAGAACGCCGTCTCGGGAGATACTTGCTTGATACGGAAATTGTCCATCATCGCAATCAAGACAAATTAGACAATCGCCCTGAAAATTTGCAAGTTGTGACAAGAAGTGAACATCAGGCGATTCACATGAAATTGCGCCGCCTTTCTTCCCACTCCGGAATGACTGCCGATGCAGTCGAAGAAATGCTAAAATCTCACGGTATAAAACAGACGGCGGCACATTTCGGCGTAACAGTTCAGACACTTCGGGTTCATTTTCCAGATTTGACAAAGCCTTATGTTCGCCGTTCACCAGCAAAGATTGATGATAAAGCGGCGATTGAGAAGGTTCTCCTTTACGCGCCTGATGATAGGTATGGATTGCGAGAGATTGCTCAAATAACTGGAATTTCTGCTCGTACAATAAAGCGTATTTGTGAAAGAAACGGTATAAAATTTGTTCGCAAGTCAAAGCGTGGCGAGCTTCACACGACTTATGACACCCGCACGGCGCAAGAGTTGATAGATGCGAACCCGCAACTTGCAACAAAAATTGTTGAATCTGCTTTGAACCCGTCGATTTCCCGCCAATCTTTTTATAAACAGTATCCGCAAACAAACTATGTTTATCTGCAAAAGGTACTGAATTACTATAATTTGAAATGGATTTATTCACGGAATCATACGACAACCAGCCAGCAGTAGTGAGAAATTCGTGATTGGTCGATTGTATCTGACTGTTTCCGTGTTCATCAGTTACTTTTACACAATCTTTTTCTTCTTCTATGCCAACATGGGTTATGGTCTGAACGCCTTTTAATGTCATTACCTTGTCGCCGACTTTAATATCGGCGACTTTTTTATATGTTCCGTCGCTCATAAGCACGGGAGTGTTTACTTCGCAACAAAGCGCGCAAATTTGTGAGCCTTGCCATTTGTAAACATCGTCATCTCTTGCGAGGTAATCAAAGTTGATAACCGCTTTTCCACCAAACGTCCAGTGTGCCTTTGGTGACATGGTGGCAACCGCATTGGGAAGCAGTCGGTACATTTTTGAGGATTCATCCCATAGACCGCCAGCCGCCATTATCTGCGTATAATTTTGACGGAAAACAACGGCTTTATATCCTTCCACATCCATATATCGGAGCGGTTCTAGCAGTAAGGCAAACGATTTCCCCCCGCCCGCGGAACCGCCAAATATGCATATATCCGCACTTGTCGCTAGGAAACGCTCTTGTGGTCCCTCCTGCGGTTTAAGTATGATTGGACTCAATGTGTCACCTCAAATAAAAAAGACAGGCGCATGGTCTGTCTTTTACTGGCTTGCTTTTATTCTTGAATTTCCTTGGTATTAAACCTTGACATTTTAGCGGTAAACTTAATATTTGCTGGTTTCGTATATTCCTTACCGTTAATCTTGTATGCGCGTTCTGCAACGGTTTTAGTGCTAAACGTTGCAAACTTTGGAATTGTTACTTTGTCGCCGTTTCTTAAATGTTCTTTAATCTTCTCAATAAAGAGATTGACAACCTTTTCTGTTTCAACTTTAGTCAGTCCATTTTCTTTGGAAATTTCATCAATTAAAGCGTTTTTGGAAAAATGTTCGTTCATTATGTTCTCTCCTATTCTTTGTTCGGCATGTATAAAATAACTTGCGGCTTGTTTCCTTCTTCATTTTCGCTTTCAGCAAATTGCTTTTCTGCGAGTTTCTCTTTCAGTTTCAGCTCTGCCTTCTTCAATTTCAGCTCTGCGCGTCTTAATTCCATAAAGTCAGGGTTAGATTCCTGTCTTATTTTCAGGTATATTTCCGCCCATTTCGGATTGCCTTTAGAAATTTGGTTAAAGCATTGCAAAATCAGCAACATATCTTGAATGGCGTCCTTCGGGTCAATACCGCTTTCACGCAACATCTGAATGATTCTTTGGTTTTTGATTTTGCTTCTTCCGTATTCTTCAGCAAGCGTTCTTAACGTTTTTCTTTTTTCATCAATTTCCCATCTTTTATTACCGCCCCTCGCCCCTAAAGCTCTTCGCTCATCGGGGGTATAATCTGAAAAAGTTTTTCCCATTGGTACGCTCCTTATTTAAAACTTACAGGCTGGCAATCGTATCCTTGGGTTTTCATCTTGCTTAAAACGACTTGTTGCTCGTCCTTGTCTTTGCAGGATATGACAACCTTGTATTGAGTTGGTAAATCATCGTTTTCGTCCTTGTCTTTCAGTTTGTCGGCTAAATCGTCTTCTGATTCTTCAAAGTCCATTTCAGGAAAACCGAAACGTCCCATGTCAAATTCATCAGCTAAATCATCCATTTCATCTTTCAGCAAGTCCATATCCCATCCGCTTAACTGTGCAGTCATGTTGTCAGCAAGGCGGAACGCCTTCGCTTGCTCGGGTGTTAAATCGTCAGCAACAACAACAGGCACTTTTTCCATTCCTAAAGACCTCGCGGCTTTTAATCTTGTATGCCCGTTAATGATTACATTGTTCTTGTCCACGACGATAGGGACTTTGAAACCAAATTCGTTGATTGATTCAGCAACGGAGTATACCGCATTTTCATTGATACGCGGATTTTTATCATACGGTATCAAGTCGTCAATCGGCATCATCTTAACATTTAAGTTTTCTGCTTTCATACTTCCACATGCTTATCCTTCGTTACAACTATTTCAAATGTCTGTGCATCTTCTCGACCTTTTACCATCTTATTCCATTTATTCACGGCATCTTCTTTCGAAAAACCAACCGGACCGTAGCACTTGCAATCCTCGCATGCCGCACTCGGAAAGATAACGCCGTTCACTCTCACATTGTGACTTCCACAAAAAGGACAACTTTTTAATGTTTTTTCAATCGTTTCAAGTTCCATCTGTTACCTTTCGTAAATTATCTAAACACTGGCGGGCAAACACCACGTTCCCCGTCCCCGCCGCTATACATCTAATCGCTTTTGGCAAGATTTCATCAGCGGACTTATGTTCATTGCAATCTTTCACAATTTCTTCCATTAGATTTTCTGCAAGTTTGGTGTATGCCTGTTCTCTAGCCCAGCAGGAAAGAACAAATTCATATGCTTCTTGATTGGTCATGGGTCAGTGTGTGCCTTTTCTTTTGAATCGCATTTACAGAACGTTTCAGCAGTTTTGCTATTTCTCTATCCGTATAACCTCTATCTAATATGATTTTCTCTTCATCTTCTGTGTATCGGCTATACTTCGTTCCGCTAACATAAAATCTAGTCGTTTCCCTGTATCGGGATACGCTTCTCTTCTTGTACGCATTGAATTTTTCCATGTCGCGGTAATACTTTTTGCACTTCATCTTGGTTGAACCTCTTCGGCTTTTCTTCGTACACATTCACCAGTTCTTGGCAATACGCCAGCGCTTTTTTGGCGTCGTTTTCTTCCTGCCCTTTATCGTTCATCCGCATGATGTATTTCAATACATTTCCTCGATAAAACCCTTTACGTTCTTCAAAAGAAAAGCATTGTTTGATTACGTCAAACGGTTGAATCGGGTGCTTTTTGTATTCGTAACCAATGTCATTCATTAGTCTGTACTCCCTATGCCGCCGGTGCGTTCATTAGTGATTTCTTCTTCATCATCCACAGTCAGATATTTCTGAAAAATGCATTGTGCCACTCTTTGTTTTGGCTCTAAAATCACTGTTTGTTCACCAAAGTTATGCAGTGCAATAATGATATTCCCGCCATTGTCTTTGTTCCCAAAATAGTCACTGTCAATGATTCCAGTCCCATTAGGAAGCATAAGGCTTTTCTTGATTCCGATTGAAGAACGGACGTAAATCGCTAAAAATTCATCATCATTCATTTGCGCGGCAATACCGCTTTCAAACTTCACCGTCTCACGCGGATGGATAATGATTTCCTTCCCGTCAGGTACGCATAAATCATATGCCGCACTATTTTTTGTCTTTCTCTTCGGGATAATAGCGTTGTCAGATAATTTCATAAAGCGTCTCATTCGTCCTCCTCAATATCTATCTCTATTCTTGGCTTTTCGCAGTCTAAGATTCTTTCGGGCTTGACATGCACATACTTTGGATTATCATCGGCAATCACGCCGACTGCCGTGAACGCATCCATGATGAATTTAAGCCCAGCAAAAATATTGTCATCGTCGCGGCGGTACTTTTTGTTAAACGGTTCATAAAAACGAACGCTTACAAGTGCGTGCTTTCCCACTTTCCTGCCGCAAGACTGCCGACGGAACACCAATTCTAAAGGTCGTTGTGCCGTCTTTTTCAACGAAGCACTGGAATATTTATTTCGCCGAGCCTCGTTAATCAGCTCATTCAGTCCCGGCAAACGTCCGTCAACCTTGAAAACCAATTTCATGTAATTCCTCATTATCAATTAAAACTTGAAATTTTAGCATTTATAGCCTTTTCTATTGCTCAACGGTAAAGTTATACTTAATTTGCCTTGCAAGCGAAAATAGACCTATTCTAAGCAGTCCTAGACCCCTTTACGATTTTAAGTGGCTTGGCAATCAGCGTGACAACAAGTTCATTGGAAATCGTTTTGTTCCCATCTGCTCCAACAAACGGCGTGACCGCCCAATATCCACTGACTTCCCAAAGCTCGCCTTTCTTGACGTTTTCTGCGATTGCTTTAGCAAAATCACCAAAAGCAATACAGGTAATCGTATTTTTGAGTTTTTCTGTACCACCATCCGCAGAGATTCTCGTGTGTGTGCAAGTCAGTTTGAATTTTACTTTCTTACCACCTTTGAAAGACGGCGTATCAAATACTGTGCCTAAGAGATTTACTGTGTTCATTTTTACCTTCCAATTTAAGTTCATTATCGTCACTGTTGTTACCGTGACTTGTAAAGTTTTACTTAATTCCAATTATACAACTATTCAACTTTTTACGCAACCTTCTATTTTCACCGAATACGTCAACGACATGCGGCATCATCATTTCATACAATCTGCTTCCGATAGCCTCGTCTAAATCCAGTATTTTCCTGAATTTAAATTCGCTTGAGATAATGGTTATGTGTCTTTTAATATATCTAGCGTTGATGATATCAAACATAATTTGTAAATCCTGTTGTGACAGTTTACCATTTACTTCTGCGCCCTTGAACAAATCGTCGATATACAGGCACGGTGCTTCTTTTGCTTGCCTAATCAAAAGGTCGTAAGTCTTGGCATCCGAATACATCGCATTTTTGATTTCCTGTATTCTTTCCCGATACTGCCAGTAATAATGCTCTTTGTTCAAGGCTTGACAAATGGCAATGCAAATGTGCGTTTTCCCGCCGCCCGACTTCCCGAAAAATCCAATGCCTAAAGAATCTTTTTTCTGCAAAAAGTCGATGGCTTCTTTTTTCATCTGTTTTGCCATTGGTGTATCAGCGATGAAAGTATCAAGTTTGTATTTCTCATAATCTGTTGTTGAAATGCCGCTCTTTTTCAGCCACTTGGCGCTTAATCGTCTTGCTTTGCAATCAGGGCAATCCATCGCCTTTGTGATTCCATCCTCGGTAATAAAGATGGTGCCAGTATCTTGACAACGAAAACACTTGTATTTCTTCTCTTCAATGGGTTTAAGGTTAGCACCCATAGCTTTTCTCATTTCATCAAGTATCTTCTGTACATCCTGCATCATAAATAACCCGCTTTCTCTAATTCTGCTATCTGTCTATGTAAGGTTTCTTTGGATTCTCTTTCATCCTCGTCCACATATCGTGAACCATAATTATTTTTCCACTTACTGTTATTTCTCGCCCAGTTTCTCATGGCGGCTTTCCAATCCTTCATGGGTGATTTCCCACAATGCCAGCCGTTTGCTTCATAGTAATCATAAAAACGTTCAGCGTCAAAATTATAGTATCCCCTTTCGTCAGCATAGGTTTTTATCTCATCAATAGATGGTTTGACAAAATTCTTTCTCTTTGGTTTGGTGTCTGTCAGACATTCATTGCTTGGAATTTCCGTTCCGCCTTTTTTCTTATACAATTCTTTTTTAGTATATTTCTTTATCATTCTTTCTTTATCACTATAGGAGCGGCGACCATTTTCTGTGCAGGGCGGAAACGGCGTTCCGCACCTTGCGGAATTTATTTTCATCGAATCGGCATCGTTTTCTGAATCCGTATCCTCTGAAACGGCATCAAAATAATCCTCATCAGGAAGATTTTCATCAACTGTTTTAGCACTTAACGAAACTATTTTCTCAATATTCCCTATATAAATTTTAGCTGGTTTACCTAAATACTGGTTTTCCATCCGAATCAGACCGATTGATTTCAGGCTATCCATCCAATTTCTTACGGTTCTTTCAGACACATTGAATGTATCGGCTATCTCCTTTTGTGAGACAACGATGAAATATCCATTTTCATCTAGGAATCTTTCATTGTTGATGGAAATTTGAAGTCTATTCCTAAGCCAGCAATATAAGATTTTAGCATCCGATGTGATACCGCCGAATAAATCTTTGCGAGTAATGAAATCTGTCGGAAATTGACAATAAGAATGCAACGCGCCAAAATCATATGGCGAATAGTAAGCACACTTTGCAAAATTTGTTATCTTGAATCGTTTATTCACTTACTTGACCTCCAACAATATTGTGCAGATTTACTAAATAAATCTTTTGTGCAAGACCCATTCCCATTTTCTGCGTAACGATAAGCCCATGTTCTTCTAATGCTTTGAATATCCGTTTTATCGAAATCAAGGAACGCCCCAGCTTTTCAGCAAGCTCTTTTTGTTTGAAGAAGATGAAATATCCGTTCTCATCGCAGAACTTTTCGTCTTGCATAATACTTTCCATTCTATGTGAAAGTATAGTATAAACGACCCTTTCCGCATCGGATACATTTTGGAAAAACGGGTTTTCAAATAAATCTATGTCAGCTTGAATGAATGCGTTTCTCGCAACGTTGTATGGGTTTTTAAATTTGCTATTTTTATATTTTGATACATTCATTATTTTTCCCCTTTGATTATTTCATCTAAATCCGCAACATAAATTTTGGAAACATCTAAAAAGCCATGCCGTTCTCGGCGTACCAATCCATATTTCATTAGCTTTTTCATCCAAACGCCAATAGTCTTACCAGTGACGTTAAAAAAGTCTGCCATCTCTTCACGCGGAATGGTTACATACATCCCGTTTTCATCTTTTAGACCGCATTCGCCTAACTTATGGTGCAAATAGCAGTAAAAGACTTTTTCAGAATATGTCAGTTCTCCGAATAAGTTGAATTTTGTAATAAACTCAACTGGAAATGAAAAGCGGCGTTTGAACGGATGATATTCTTGAATGCCATTAAATTTATCCATTCTCTTCTCCGGTGAAAACAATTCTATATAAATTTGCACTGTTTCTATCTCTCTCAACACGGATAATTCCATGCTTTTTCATGGCGTAAATAGCATTTCTTACCATTCTATTTGAAATTCCACTATCTTTCACAATGTCATTTACTCTATAGACAACATACGGCTCATTCAGTTCTGTTTTCAGCTTATTTTCTCGCATTTTATCCGCTAAAAACTGATAAACCGCTTTCATGTGAATGGTTAAATCCTTATATTCCTTGTTGTGCCAAACGGCATGTGTACTAATCATTCTTGCACCTCTTTTTCAATTCTGAATTTGCAATAGTTATACAGTGTTGCCATTACAAAATTTCTGTCTGCGTCATCAACTTTCATGATGATGAAAAATTCACCAATGGCATTAAGTAATGCTCTTTCGTCCTCGCAATCGTTAATGCAGTTTTTGAGATTTTCTAAATCCATAATCTGCTCATCAACCTTGTCTAAAACTCTCTGCTTAAAGTGTTCCATGATATTCCCTCTCTAACGTGTCTAATTTAAGTTTACAGGCGTTTGCGCAGGTGTTAAGTATAACTTTATACCAATGGCGCGCAAACGCCTTATAAACGATTTTAAGCAATTCCTTTTGCAAGTCTATCAAAATAGATTTCTAAATAACCGACAATGAAATCAAAGCCATTAGCCGCATCCAGCTCGAACCTAATCAAAGAATGATTGTTTTCATCCTTGACCAGCACGCCGCCGCAAGTGAAATTCAGGTTAAGAACCCATCTATCTTCAACGCGAATCATGGCGTCAAAAATGGAAATTGATGGTTCTTTTCCCCAAAACGGCATTACAGTCAATTCGACGTCAACCATATAACCTTTGTTTTCCAATCTTTCTTCCAAAAACTGCATGAAAGCCATCTTGTCATCATCGTTTGTTGTAATGTTCATTTTCCCTTTCCTTTCATCAACTATATTTTATCGGATGACTATAGGATACCACGGTATTAGTTTTGTGTCAATACCTTTTTAGCTATAAGCTTTTTATTTTGCACATAAAAAAACGGCGATAAATTCGCCGCTTTTAAGTTACATGTAATAACGTATGCGCTTTCCTTTATCATCTAAAAGGTATGCCCACACGCCGCCTATAAACTCTTGATGCTTTACCGTTTCAATCAGTTTTTTCTCACGTAGTTTTTTCATTGATAATTTGATGGAAGTGCTTGATACATGAAATAGTTCTGCCATGTCATCAGATACTAAGATGATATAGCTATACCCATCATCATCCATCAAGACGCGATTGCCATAAAATTCATCGCAGATATACATATAAAGCCAAAATGCGGTATCCGCCATTTCATAGGCGTTCTCCATGGCTTTACGCGGTATAAGCATGAATTTATCCGATAGCCAGTTATCATACTCTATTAAGGCATTTGTTACTTCGTGCATTTTCACCTTTTAGGAAAAGTCAGATTTTGGGATTTAATATCCGCTTTCACAGTTTCCACCAAATCAACGACAAGCGGAAGGAGCGCCTCTCTTTTCCCTTGCGCGTTTGCGGAATTGTCTAAAATCTCTTTTCCTTCCTTTACATCAATGATTCTTAAATCAGCGGTCGCATTGTATTTAATGGAAGTATGGAACATCCCACCCGGCGCGTAAGCGTCACCCAAGACTTTTACAAGAACCACATAATCAGCATCGACCTTCTTACCAAGTTCAATGGCATCATCTAGCCCCAATCCGCGTACTGCTGTAATGTGATTATCCGTCACATAATTGATTGCCGCTCTGCGTCCCTGCTCATAATCAATCATGTCCGTCCCCATAGCCAAGCAAAGATTCTTAAACGCATTGTCTCTTTTTTCACGTTCTGAATTGCTTCTAACGACTTCGCAATTCATGGTGAGAAGTGTAAACGTTTTTGGCGTTTCTGCGTCAGCATACCCAAAGCCGAATAAGCAAATCAGAATGAATAATAAAATCTTTTTCATGGTTTACCCCCTTATAAAAATACTGGTTATATCCACATTATACTACTTGATATGTTTTATTTCTATTCATCCATTTCAATTTCACCACATCATTTATAAATCGGAAAAGGTTATCTTTGGTAACTTTGTCTTTGCGGTCAGAATAAATGAAGTGCGGCGGTTTTTGCATTGCAGAATACCTAAATTTCCGCCTGTATTCTTCCGATTCGTCCGCTTCAAACATGTAATCGTTATTATTTTCCCAAGGTATTGTTATTTTAACCACCCATCGCTTCTTGCCCATATGCTTCTCGCAGGATGCACGATGATACCAAAACCCTGAGCCGTTGATTTTAATCAGCTTCAAGTATTTTAAGTCATCTTTCATAGTGAGCATAATTCTTTCAATCCTTCTGTCATTTTTTTAACTGTCATATTTTTCCCTAAATTTTTCCCATAATATTTTTTTGTACACTCGAAAGAACAAAAATATAGCCCTGCCGAATGCATCCCATCAACATCCGTATGAATTGAATATGGCTTAAAGATTTTACCGCACACCGCACATTTTCGCGGCGGGTATTCCACTTCTTTCTCTACGGCGTCAATATCTATATATCCAGACCGCGCGCACTTTTGCGAACAGTATTTTTGATTATACACCGCTGGTTGAAATTCTTTTCCACACACTAAGCATTTTCGGATTGGTATAATAACCTTCTTCTTCAAGCGATTGCCTTTTGAGCAACAAATTTTTGAACAAAATTTCTGATTGCTTTTTCTCGGGATAAACTCACATTTGCAATATTCACAAATCCTTTTTCCATGTTCTTCCTCGTACTTTTTGTAAAATGCCTGACAACAAGCAAAGGAGCAGAAGTTTTTTCCGGCAGGATGTATCCCCTGTTTGTCTGTATGTATTTCGTATGGCTTGAATAGTTTCCCGCAGACTATGCAGTTCCTTTTTTCATCTATACTTTTGTCTTTATGAAAGCTATTCGCATAATTAAGCATAGTTTTGAATCGGATAGCATTTTCACGGGCTTTCCTTACCCCGTTTTCTTTAAGACAGGCGGCACTGCATGTGATTTGCCCCGGATTGTTTGTCTTAAACTTCTTTCCACAAATTATGCACTTTTTTTCCATCATCACAGTCCGTTTTTTACCAAAAATTTAGGGCTAATCGCCTTAATCGAAAATCTTCCATCGACAAAATAACCGTCAGAATCCAGCACATCAATCCGCTTAATTGGGCGAATCACGATGCCTTCTCTTTCGGTGTTGTACAATTTGGATTTTCCAACACTCATTTCCGTTAATTTGTCTATGTCATCAATCAATTCGAAGTTGTCGCTTAAAAGCGGAACAAGGTCGAACCCAACTTTTTTCAATTTATCGCGGGCAACAAGTTCGTTATCGGGGAAGCGGTTTTCCTCGCGAAGATTGTAAATGAAAATATTCTTTTTCGGTAACTTGTATTTATCCTTCTGAATACCCGCGCCGATAATTTCCCCCTGCACCACTGTCCCAATAGGGAAATGTAAGAGCTTTTCTTTGAATCCTCTTTCTTCTGCGGTCTTGTACATGAAATTTGTATGGTCAGTGATTTCATAATTTCGACTGCACACATGAAGTTCTTTGTCATCATCAAGGAAAGCGGTGAGTGATGAACCATCTAATTTCTCGGTCACAACGCACTTTGTACCTTTCTGCCTAGTTAAATATTCCTGCAATACCGCAATTCTAGTTTCGTCACTTTTTGGAATCCACGATGGGAAACGTGCGCCAGTCCCGCCCTGCCGGTTGTAGTCATCCGGTTCCCATTTTTTAGCACCAAGCACTTGCGATACATCATCATTCAGCTTGTATACCCCATTGGGAAGAACGCTTAACGGGAAAGCAATGCCCTGTGAGTAAATCCCTCTTAATTTTTTAGTCTTAATAGGTTTACCCTCAAGGAAAGCAAACTCGGGATTATCTGCTGGAAGAATCGTGTCGATTTCGCAATATACGACACTATCCCCAACTTTAAACTCGCCTTTTTTCGCGACACAATGCCAACCCATGACTTTGATTTCTTCGATTTTATCGGCATTAGGAATTGGCGTAACTTCTAATACTCTTTGAACGCTTGCAAGTTTTCTCATTTTGCATACCTCTTGTAAATGTCTCTAATCTCTTTATTGTGAATTTTGTTAAATACGGCGCATTTCTCACTTGACAGGTAATCTTTTAATGTTTCAGCCCATCTCTTTTCTTTTGAACCGTGACAATACACATCATGGCATCGAGCGCATACGTCCACAAGGTTATCTATTGTATCTGAACCATATGCAGAACGAAAGCGGCAGTGGTGATGATGAATGCCCCATTCGCTACCGCAGATGACGCACTTGTTTCCGTCACGTTCATCCACCAGCTTACAAATTGCTCTATATCCGTTCGGCTTTAGTCTTAAACGGCTTTCTCTCGGAAACATTAAACCTTCATCTTTCATGTCTCATTTTCCTTTCCTGCTCGCAAGCATATTTAAGCAGTCCGATGTAATGAGCGATTACCGCTTTACTTTCTTTATCTGCTTCATCACACTCAAAATTCATTTCTTTATACATTTGGTCAATATGCGATTGCATTCCTTTAAGAAAGTCGCAAAATGTTTTATTCCTTTTCATTATTAAGACCTTTCATCATTTCGGCGTATTCTTTCGGGGTTAATGTCGGTATCCCCAACTCTTCTGCGTCCGCTATTATCTTGTCGATAAAAAACGCCATCTCTTTACTGTCATAATAGTGCGTACCAAAATAGCAAATCAGATTATACATGTTCCCTTCAACTTTCAGAATGTCGCATATATTCCCTAATGCGAGGGATTCCCATTGCTTTTTATACGCAGCATAGGCGTCCTTGAACACCCATACAGACGCGTCAAACCGTCCAACTTCTCGGATGTATCTTAGATACAAAAATTCTTTTGAGTGTCCGCCGCCCATCAGGCGCGCCATCTTGTCAAGCAACACCCACATATAAGCGTTCGCGGAAAGCGACCGTTTCTTTCTGTATACCTTGATTTCAACGGATAGCGGTTTATCCGTACTCGGGATATTCTCAAGTACGGATTTATCCACATCCATTGTCAATCTAGCCGTTTTCATGTCTAATATTTCGGCATTTAACTGCTTTATGACTGTTTTCATCTTCTGTTTTCTTCGTACCAGTTCACCGCACCCATCGGGTTATTGATAACTCTTAAAAGTTCCTCATTCGGCATGTCTTTCACATCTGTTACTCGACCGCTGCTAAACCGCTTTACAAAATCATTCGGGTCAATATTCGCTCTGCGGAAAACGTCAATATACTGCATGAGATAGTCATTTCTAATATCGGCTGGCGTTGTTTTCTTTTCTTCCTCTTTATCGTCAGCGATAGCAGACGGGCGTTCCGCGTATTTCGTATCATTTAACTGCTCGTATACGTCAGCCGCAACACCGACGTACTTCAACGCGTTTCCCAGTGCGTCCGTCAAACACATCTTGTAAGCCTCGTCATTGCAATACAAGCCGTTTCTTTCCTTCTTAACAATAAAGTCCCCACCCATTCCATAAACAGGGTCAGACCATTTTTCGCCGTCTTTGATATATAAAGCAACTGTCATAAACAACATGACTTCGCCTGTGTTGATGGGGACTGTATTCTTTTCGGTAACTTCAAATTTCCACCCAACGCCGCACATGCCATAAATCTCTGTCATAAGTGAGATTTTCCACTGCGGGTTAATATCCGATTTCCCTTTGAGACGCCCAGCCCCAATCGGTTTTAATACTCTATCCGGCACATGACTAGCCGCCGCATATCTTTCATCAATCTTCTTTTTTTCCATTTTGCCTTTTCCTTTCATTTAATAATCAAACAATCGTCATTCCGTGTGAGTACACATCCCTTGACGATTTCGCCCGCTTTAAGTGCTTGCTTAATCCTTGTAATATCGGGCGAAAACTTGCTTTCTTTCCCGTATTCTCTTGGAACATCATCCTCGTTCAAGATTTCGACCTTTTCGGGGGACTTGCGCCATTTTATAATCGCCTGTCCATCCTCAAACGTTTCGCCGTATCCGTATTTTCTAATAATGTACTCAAACTGTTTCCTCTTCGATTCAGCAGACTTAGCTCGACTGCTAAAAGATTCGGATTCAGCTTTCAAGGCGTTCTCTTTAGCTTTGAGATTCTTAATCTCTTTAGCGAGCGACAACATGATATTGCTCTTTTTGAGATTCAGTTTCTTAAATTCAGCCGTAAGCAATTCGCCTGTCTCACTGTTTACTAACTCAATTTGCGGGTTTTCGTCATCGCCCATATTGATTTCAACCGCTTTTTCAGCAATAGCGGTTATTTTTTCATTCGTATCATAGAGTAACCCCATATCGTTCCCCTTTTTGTAAAGTTTAACTTAACCTCACGACTATATTTTAGTGCTAGTATTGTTTTATGTCAAGAGCAGATTTAACTTAATTTCCAAAGTCAAAATAATGCTTTCTTTCAACGCGAATAACCAATTCTTGCCCCGGACGAATGTTGCAATCCATACCAATTCCGTTATCACGGATAACGTTATCCACCATTTCTTGTAAATTATCGTCATCCGTTGCGACTTTTGCGCAAATACCCCAAATAGTATCACCGTTATCAACGGTTTCGCGGTATTCAATGGTTTCCGTTGACGGATTATAAGCGCATGCAACGGCAGATACCGCCGCCCCAGCCATAATAAGTGCTATTTCCTTAATCATCTTTTCATTTCCCCCAGTCTATCAAGGTAACTTGTCTTTTTCTCGATATTTACATATTCAGATAACTTTTTATCTGCACCGCTCGTCTCAATAAACCACGCCGTGCCACGCTTTAAAGCGGGCAGTTCTTTGTCTTTAGCCATCGCTCGCAACGTCGTTACTGGCAAGCCGATATATTTTGAATAATCGGCAATTTTCATGAATTTCATAATTCAATATCCTCGATTTTGCATTCATAAACTTCACAAAAACGGATTAAAGTTTTCACTGACATGTTTTTTGGCTTTTTCTCCCATTTACAAATCTGCTGAGGTGTAACGCCCATTTTGTCCCCAACCTCTTTTTGCGTCATTCCTCTTTGCACTCTCATAGCATTTAACTTAATTTTCAATTTCTATTACTTCCTTCCTGTAATGTTCAATACTATTGTATATTAAGTTAAACTTTATGTCAAGGGAATTTTTAAATTGTTACTTTATGCGATTGCTGATATAGCGCAAAAGTTTAATGTTTAAGTTGATTTTATGGGTAAGATAAAATATAATAAGTAAAGAGGTGATAAAAATGGCAATCAAAAGAGGAACAGAATCCCCGGAACTTATGAAGCAGTTTGTTCAAAATCTTCGTTCGGCGTTAGCCGTAAGAGAATTAAGCAATAATGCGTTTGCAAAACTCATGAGCGTTTCGCCGACTACTGTATCTTATTGGCTTAACGGGAAAAACTTTCCTGAAATGAATCGTATAAACCAAATGTCAGAAGTTTTAAACTGCTCTATCTCGGAACTTCTTCCGTCAGATGATGCGCCTAAAATGGTAAAAATTCCTGTTCTCGGAAGTGTTATTGCTGGCGTCCCTATTTCGGCTATTACTGATATTTTAGGGTATGAAGAAATTCCTGACCGTTTAGCCCGCACCGGTACTTTCTTTGGACTTCGTGTAAAGGGAAATTCGATGGAACCTGAAATGCGCGAGGACGATATTTTAATTGTCAAGAAAGAAAGCACAATCGAAAACGGAGCTATTGGCGTTGTCTTGTTTGATGGTGAGGATGCAACAGTAAAAAAGGTCATGAAATCGAAAGAAGGAATTACGCTGGTTGGTTATAATGTCACTGTGTACCCGCCGCACTTCTACTCTAACAATGACATTATGGAAAAGCGTATTCAAATTATCGGTCATGTGATTCAGATTAGGCGTAACCTGTTATGAGTTCCATTTACTTTGAAAAGGAACGGGGTAAATACCGTGCGGCGTTCATTACTCCTGCGGGAAAGCGCGTGACGAAACGATTCAAGACAAAAGAAGAAGCAGAGGACTGGGTATCTGTGAACCGCATGCAGGTAAGAAATGGCGGTTTCGTTGAACCTAACAACATTCCTATTGGCGAATGGATATTAAAGTATTTAGAGCTATACAAAAAGAATGTCAAGCCATCCACGTTTACCGATTACCTCATTGTCGCGAAAATTCTTGAACCGTTGTCTAAACTTCCGCTAAATGCAGATAATACCATGCTTTTTCAGGGATATTTCAATAACCTAGCTCTCCGATATTCTCCAAATACCATATTGAAAATAAAAAATTTTTTGTCTGAATCAATGAATCGTGCTGTATTTTTGGGATTAGCGAACAAAAACTGTGTGAAGGGTGTTGTTCTTGCACCCATTGTAAAAACGCCTGTTGAATCCTTTACAAAAGAGGAAATACAAAAGATTATTCAGGCATCCAAAAAAGAGAAACTATATCCGCTTATCATGCTTGCAATATTTACCGGTATGCGCGTTGGTGAGATTTGCGCTCTAAAGTGGACAGATTACGATGGAAAGTACATTCACATTAGGCGTACAATATCCGGGCAAAAGTTGGGTTCAACAACGAAAACGCAGTCCTCCACTCGGGATGTAATACTGCCGGACAACATAATAGCTATACTTAACAAATTGCCTCACGACTGCGAGTTTATCTTTCATAGCCGCTCAGGTCATTTCTATTTTTACCGCCATATTTACAATGTATGGGTCAGAGTTTTAAAAAGGGCTGGTTTGCCGTACAAAAAATTCCATGCTTTGCGCCACACACATGCGTCACAGTTAATTGCGGCTGGTGTTCCAGTAACAGAAGTTGCGAAAAGATTAGGACATTCGAATGTTGGCACTACGCTTTCTGTTTACTCACATGCGATTAAAGGCGCAGACGAAAAAGTATCCAAAGCTGTTGAAAATATATTCTGCCCCCAATCTGCCCCCAATTCCTAATATTATTTTGCTCCCATGCATCAAAAAAGTCAGTGATTACCGAATGTTTCTCGGCTCACTGGCTTTTTATTTCCATTATTATCACAATAAGCGGAAATTCGCGACCATCGCGCCCCTTTTCAGCATTTCGCGAATGTTGTAGAATAGAAAAGAACCGCAATAAAATCATAGAGAGAAATGACTTAAAAAAGAGGAAGCATCTGTCCTCCGGCTTTTCCATTTCTTATTTTTTAAGGAGACTCCATGGAACGCATCGCGATCATTGACTTAGGCTCGAACTCCATCCGCTTCATCATCATGCAGATCGGAGAGCACGGCGCTTACAAATTGATCTATCAGGAAAAGAAATCTATCCGCCTGGCGGAGGGGATGACCCTCACCTCTCGCCTTCTGACAGAGGAAGCGCAGCAGCGAGCCCTGAGCTGTCTTGCCGTCTACTCCCATATCATCGAAGTGCAAATGATCAAAAAGGTACTCGCTGTCGCAACGGCAGCCGTCAGAAATGCCATCAATGGGGCTTCTTTCTTGAAGCGCGTCCGCATGTCGACCGGCATCCCCATGACGATCATCAGTGGCAAGGCCGAGGCTGCGCTTGGCTTTTCCGGTGTCAGCCATACCATCGATCAGAAGGATTTCCTCCTCTTCGATCTGGGCGGGGCGAGCGTAGAGATCTCTCTCGTCAAAAACAAAAAACGCATCCATTCTATCAGCATCCCAATCGGTGCGGTGACGCTGACGGAGATGTTTCAATCCTCCCGCGAGGTGAATCAGGATAAGATCGAGACCATACAGCGCTTCATCCAGAATGTGCTTTCCAAAGTCGAGTGGTTTCCCAGCGAGCCCCTGCCGGTCATCGGCATCGGCGGTACTGTCCGAAATCTCGCCAAGATCCACCAGCGTGCAGTGAATTATCCGCTGCCGAAGCTCCACAACTATCGTTTCCCCGTCGAAGATGTCTTCGAAGAAGTCCGCATGATCACGGGGAAATCCTATGAGGAGCGGCAGAAGATCAGCGGGCTCTCTTCCGAGCGCGCCGACATCATCATCGCAGGTGCGCTCGTCATTCAGGAGATCCTGCGGAAAGCGAAGGCGTCATATCTCACGATCTCCGGCTGCGGTCTGCGTGAAGGGCTATTCTTCCACTACTATGATCCCATCTACGACAAAAACGGAGACAAGCAGCACGACATGCTCCGCTGCTCGGTGCAGAATTATCTCGATACCCTTCCGATCACCTATGATTTCCACACCAAGTATGTCACCGCGACCGCACTCGCCATGTTCGATCAGTGGCAGAAGGTCCACAAGCTCGACCCGCGCATGCGTGATATTCTCGCCGCGGCAGCCCGCCTGCATGACATAGGAAATCTGATCAATTACTACAGCCACGCCCGCCACAGCTGCTACATGACAGCGAATGCGCATATCTTCGGCTGGACACACAGCGAACAAGTGATGTGCGCTCTGATCTGCGCTTTTCACCATGGATACTCCGGAAAGTACCTCAAAGCGAATGGGCAGGCACATATCCTGACGGCTGCACAGATGCGTCAGGTCCGCATCCTCTCCCTCTTCCTTGCCATGGCGGAAGGCCTCGATGAAAGTCAGGAGCACTGCATCACCCGTGTCATCTGTACCTCCTACAAGGCTGCAATGGATCTTCGCGTCTATACGGATCGGGAAAATTTCGATGTCCCTGCTCACGCGACAGCGTCTTTGGTCAAAGACTTTGAAAAAACATTCCATCTTCCCTTCCGCATCCAGTGGTTCCCCGGAAGCAGCCACAGGAATGAGCTCGTCGAAGCAGCACAAAAGCTGTGAAAATAAGCCCGTGGATCGGAAAAGCACGAGTTTTCCCTGAAATCGACACGCATTTTTCTCATTTTTTTATAAAGGAGCATATCCCCATGCCAAATACACGCGAAGGCTTGGATCAGCTGAAGCAGCTGGGAAGCCAGAATACCAAGTATACCTATGATTACGATCCTTCGCTTCTGGAACGCATCCCCAATAAGCACGCAGATCGTGACTATTTCATCAAGTTCAACTGCCCGGAATTCACCAGCCTCTGCCCGAAGACAGGACAGCCGGACTTTGCGACCATTTATATTTCCTATATTCCCGATCAGTACATGGTGGAAAGCAAGTCCTTGAAGCTCTATCTTTTCAGCTTCCGCAATCACGGCGATTTCCACGAGGACTGCGTGAATATCATCATGAGTGATCTCATCGAGCTTCTCCATCCCCGCTATATCGAAGTATGGGGCAAATTTCTCCCCCGCGGCGGGCTCTCCATCGACCCGTACTGCAACTACGGCACGCCGAATACCGAGTGGAAAGACTTTGCCCGCTTCCGTCTTCTGCATCATGATATGAATCCGGAAATGGTGAATAATAGATAAGAGGCATCAAAAAAAGCAGCGATCCGTTCGCTGCTTTTTGATGCTTTTCTGATCCCCCTCACCGATCATTCAATATTTTGTACCTGCTCACGGATCTTCTCGAGCTCGGTCTTTATCTGGATGACGGTATCGATGACTTCCGCATCGCTCGCCTTGGAAGCGGTGGTATTTGCTTCTCGATTGATCTCCTGGAGAAGGAAGTCGAGCTTGCGTCCGATGGGTTCATCGCTCTCGAGCATGGCATCGAACTGCTCCAGATGGCTTGCAAAACGGACGACCTCTTCTGTGTAGTCCGTTTTTTCGGAGAAAAGAGCAACCTCTTCTAGAATACGGCCTTCATCAACCTCGAAGTTCATCTGTTCCAAGATCTTCTCCATGCGCTGGCGCAGGCGTTCTTCATAGGCTTTGGCGGCGAGATCCTGCCGGGAGAGCAGGAAGGCAAGCCTTTCCCGAAGGAATGCCTGACGCTGCTTCAGGTCGACTTTCAGGTTATGACCCTCACGCTGGCGCATTTCGATGAGCGAGCCAAGCGCCGCCTCCATCGCTGCTTTTACAAGCGGTGCCATCTCTTCCTCAGTCGCAGCCTCTTTTCTGATCGAGAGAAACGGTTCCGGCAAAGAGAGCAGGTCAGATACATGCACCTTCCCCTTCTTCACACCTTTTCTTCCGCTGATATCGTCTAACGCAGAAAGGTAGGCAGAGAGCAGACCTTCATCCACCTCGACGCGCGTCGCTTTCGCCGAAGCCGTCGGTGTAAAAGACAGAAAAATATTCAGCTTTCCGCGCGAAAGTGTTTTCTTCGCCGCCTCGCGGGCGATCTCTTCCAGACTGCCGGAAAAATGGTCACTTCTGATATTTATCTCTAAAAACCGGCTGTTCACCGCTTTGATCTCTGCGGTCACGCAGCCGATCTCGCTTTCGCCGATCCCTCGGCCAAAACCAGTCATGCTGTTCATCATAGTTCTCCTTATGAAATAGTAAAGGAAACACGGATCCCGCGATGGAATCAGCGTTTCCCTTACATCGGATGCGTAGTCACGCATCCTTCTTATCCGAAATAATCTCCTTCAAAAACTTTGACTGCCGGCCCGGTCATGAAGACGTGACTTTCCGGCTTTCCGTCCCACTCTATATGGAGCACGCCGCCGTCGAGATCGACGTCAGCATAGTCTTTGGTACGGCCATTCAGGATCGCTGCGACGACAGTCGCACAGGTGCCGGTGCCGCAGGCCATGGTGATCCCTGTGCCTCTTTCCCACACACGCATACGGAAATGGTGCTCACCAAGCTGCTCTACAAATTCCGTATTCGTTTTTTTCGGAAAATGGGCATCCACCTCCAGATGCGGGCCTTCCCCGGTGAGATCGACGTCTTTGATATCATCCACGAAGATGACACAGTGCGGATTTCCCATGGAAACACAGGTGACAGTATAGGTCTTGCCATTCGCTTCATTGGTGAGCGGCTGTGCGATGACAGGTCCTTTGCCATAGCCCGTGACCGGGATCTCATCCGCCAGAAGATGCGGTCTGCCCATATCGACGCGTACATTCCCATCTTCGAGAATCTCCGGATAAAGGATGCCTGCCCCCGTTTCGACGGAGAAGCGCTTCGTTTTCACCAGTCCCAGCTCATACGCCCAGCGTGAAAGACAGCGGATGCCATTCCCGCACATCTCACCTTCCGAAGCATCATTGTTGAACATACGCATACGAATATCAGCCTTGTCCGAAGGCAGGAGGAAGATCACGCCGTCAGAGCCTACGCCGAAGTGTCGATCACTGATGGCGACGATCTTGCTGTATACGTCATCAAAATTTTCTTCAAAACCATTCACAAATACATAATCATTGCCGCAGCCATGCCATTTGGTAAAGTGCATCCGGATCGTTCCTTTCTGTGTATACCATGGAGTCGTTCCATAGGAAAAACAATAGGTCTCATGTCGTAGCAGGCGCAGAACGATCACAAGACACCGCGAATTTTCAGTCATCTTACATCGTTATTATTTTACCATATTTCCCGCACGCTTTCACTTTCGTGA
>OHYE01000018.1_pt1 | contig 140681 bp, 114 predicted proteins | sample 1580141 | NCBI WGS metagenome assembly OHYE01 (sample SAMEA3882530, study PRJEB24775) | human gut metagenome | biome: human-associated habitat; feature: intestine environment; material: feces | place: Netherlands | collected 2009/2010 | reverse complement strand
TCCTTCTTTTCCTGATAGGCAGGCTCATCATTGAAACGGAAGATTTCAGTTGGATTGTCCTTTTATCCGTTTATGGTGTGGATAGTGTACTGACTATCATTCACCGCCTAATGCTTCATGAGAATATCGGGCTACCGCATCGCAAACATCTGTATCAGATTATGGCGAATGAGCTGAAGGTTCCTCATGTCATAGTATCTTCTATTTACATGGCAGTGCAGGCAATCATAGTCGTAGGATATATAATGTGTTTGGATTCAGGCTACTGGTATCTGCTATGTACCATCCTCTTGTTAAGTCTTATTTATGTCTGTTTCATGAAGAGGTATTTTGGATTACATCAATCAATTTGAAATAAGCTTTCCTTTTCTTGATTAAGTTGGCTTGCCTAATCTGTCAGCTTGTAAATCAATACTTTATGAACTTATCTCAGAAAACAGCTTCAGCGAGGCTGTTTTCTTTGTTTACAGGCAAATATATCCTCACCTTTGCATTGTTGATCAACAAAACGAGATTAAAAACCATGTTGAATTAAAAATGTAAAAAGGAGAAAGAAACTATGCCTTTATTTTATTATGCAAGACAGTCGTCTCTGGCGACAAAAGAGGGTGCCAAACTTTGGCATCTGAGTTTGAAGAAAGTGGGAAGGGCCGTGGATGCGCAACAGCTGGCTGAGGTGATTGCCGAGAAGTCTTCATTGACTCCGGGTGACGTACATAATGTAATCCGTAACCTGATGACGGTAATGAGGAGCCAGTTGCTGAACAGCCGTACGGTGCGTCTGGATGGCTTAGGCACATTCACCATGAAGGCCCGTACGCGAGGTAAAGGAGTGGTCAAATCTGAAGACGTGAATCCCAATCAGGTGACTGCTTTGCGCTGCCAGTTTACTCCGGAATATACGCGCCCGGCTGCCATCGGCACTACGCGTGCCCTGCTCCAGGGTGTGGAGTTTGAGAAATGGACGGGAGTGGTGACTGACGGTAAGGATGATGCCGGTGATGGTGGCAATTCCGGTGGCGGTTCCGACGGTGACCAAGGCGAGAACCCGTTAGGATAAGATGTATTTACTAATTTTGAAAGATTAAGACTATGAAAAAGAACGTTTGGGACAAGATTTTGAAGGTAGTGATAGCTGTTGCTTCCGCCATATTGGGAGCTTTAGGCGCCAATGCAATGAATGTATAAATTGTAGATTTATATAGAATATTAGGAGAAAGGCGGTGAAGGAAAAGCACTTCATCGCCTTTTTGTTATTTTCTTCATTTATAATTCCCTGCCAACCAAAAAATCTTATTACCTTTGCAGGTCACTTTTGGAAACAATAAAAATATAATGATATGAATATCTCTTATAATTGGTTGAAAGAGTATGTCGATTTCGATTTGACACCGGATGAAGTTGCTGCGGCACTGACCTCCATCGGACTGGAAACGGGAAGTGTGGAAGAGGTGCAAACCATTAAAGGCGGACTGGAAGGACTGGTCATCGGCGAAGTGCTGACATGCGAAGCTCATCCTAACTCAGACCATATGCACATCACTACGGTGAACCTGGGACAAGGTGAACCCGTGCAGATTGTATGCGGCGCTCCGAATGTAGCTGCCGGACAGAAAGTGGTAGTAGCCACGTTGGGTACAAAACTGTATGACGGTGACGAGTGCTTTACCATCAAGAAATCAAAACTTCGTGGCGTGGAATCTGTCGGCATGATTTGTGCTGAGGATGAAATCGGTATCGGTACAGACCACGCGGGCATCATCGTACTGCCGGAGACAGCTGTTCCGGGTACGCTTGCCAAGGACTACTATAACATCAAGAGCGATTACGTGCTGGAAGTGGACATCACTCCCAACCGTGCCGATGCTTGCTCACATTATGGGGTGGCACGCGACTTGTACGCCTACTTGATACAGAACGGTAAGCCGGCTACTTTAAAGAAACCTTCGGTAGACGCTTTTGCGGTAGAAAATCACGATTTGGATATTAAAGTAACTGTAGAGAACAGCGAGGCATGTCCCCGATATGTCGGCGTTACGGTGAAAGGGGTTACAGTGAAAGAAAGCCCCGAATGGTTGCAGAACAAGTTGCGTATTATCGGTCTGCGTCCTATCAATAATGTGGTGGATATTACCAACTATATCGTCCATGCTTTCGGCCAGCCGCTGCACTGCTTCGATGCAGATAAGATTAAAGGCGGTGAGGTGATTGTAAAGACCATGCCGGAAGGTACTCCGTTTGTAACTCTTGATGGCGTGGAGCGTAAATTGAACGAACGCGACCTGATGATTTGCAACAAGGAAGAGGCGATGTGTATTGCCGGTGTGTTCGGCGGTCTGGATTCCGGTTCTACGGAAACCACCAAGGATGTGTTCCTTGAAAGTGCCTACTTCCATCCGACATGGGTACGCAAGACAGCCCGTCGTCATGGATTGAACACAGATGCTTCTTTCCGTTTTGAAAGAGGTATTGACCCGAATGCCACTATTTACTGCCTGAAGCTGGCTGCTTTGATGGTAAAGGAACTTGCCGGAGGTACCATTTCTTCTGAAATAAAAGATGTGTGCGCCGCTCCTGCCAAGGATTTCCGTGTGGAACTTGCCTATGAGAAAGTGAACTCACTGATTGGCAAAGTTATTCCGGTGGATACCATCAAGAGCATCGTGACAAGTCTGGAAATGAAGATTGTAGACGAGACAGCCGAAGGGCTTACACTGGATGTTCCTCCTTACCGTGTGGACGTGCAGCGCGATTGCGATGTAATAGAGGATATCCTGCGTATCTACGGATATAATAATGTGGAGATTCCGACTACCTTGAAGTCTTGTCTGACTACCAAGGGTGAATATGATAAATCCAACAAACTGCAGAACCTGGTTGCCGAGCAGCTGGTGGGCTGTGGTTTCAATGAGATTCTGAACAACTCGTTGACGCGTGCCGCTTACTATGACAATCTGGAGTCTTATCCATCAAAGAATCTGGTAATGTTGCTGAATCCGTTGAGTGCAGACTTGAATGCCATGCGTCAGACACTGCTTTTCGGTGGATTGGAAAGCATCTCGCACAACGCCAACCGTAAGAATGCAGACCTGAAATTCTTTGAATTCGGTAATTGTTATCACTTCAACGAGGAAAAGAAGAATCCGGAGAAAGTGCTTGCCGCTTATTCCGAAGACTATCATCTTGGTTTGTGGGTGACTGGCAAGAGGGTGGCCAACTCATGGGCTCATCCGGATGAGAACAGCTCGGTATATGAGCTGAAGGCATACGTTGAGAATGTCTTTGCCAGATTGGGGCTGCACATGCATGATTTGGTTGTCGGCAATCTGACTGATGATATCTATGCTGCCGGTTTATCCGTACAGACAAGGGGTGGAAAGCGGTTGGCTACTTTCGGTATTGTAACAAAGAAGCTGCTGAAGGCATTCGATATTGACAACGAGGTTTACTATGCCGATTTCAACTGGAAAGAATTGTTGAAGGCCATCCGCAATGTGAAGGTGAGCTATACGGAAATCTCCAAGTTCCCTGCCGTGAAACGCGACTTGGCGTTACTGCTCGACAAGAAAGTGCAGTTTGCGGAAATTGAGAAGATTGCCTACGAGACGGAGAAAAAGCTGCTGAAGGAGGTTTCTCTCTTCGACGTTTATGAGGGTAAGAATCTGGAAGCCGGTAAGAAGAGTTACGCGGTGAGCTTCTTGCTGCAGGATGAGAATGCCACGTTGAACGATAAGCAGATTGACAAGATTATGTCCAAACTGGTGAAGAACCTGGAGGACAAGTTGAATGCCAAGCTGCGTTGATTCATTATTTAGAATTTATAATTCATAATTTAAAATACAGTTCCAATGGGAAGAGCGTTTGAATATAGAAAAGCTGCCAAATTGAAAAGATGGGGTCACATGGCAAAGACCTTTACAAGACTGGGTAAACAAATTGCTATTGCGGTGAAGGCCGGTGGTCCGGAGCCGGAAAACAACCCGACACTGCGTTCGGTTATCGCTACTTGTAAGCGTGAAAACATGCCGAAGGATAATATTGAACGTGCTATCAAGAATGCGATGGGTAAGGACCAGAGCGACTATAAGGGTATGACTTATGAAGGATACGGTCCTCACGGTGTAGCTGTTTTTGTGGATACACTGACCGATAACACTACCCGTACAGTAGCCGATGTGCGTTCCGTATTCAACAAGTTCGGCGGTAACTTGGGAACAATGGGTTCACTGGCTTTCTTGTTTGACCACAAGTGTGTGTTCACTTTCAAGAAGAAAGACGGTATCGATATGGAGGAACTCATTCTTGACTTGATAGACTATGACGTGGAGGAAGACTACGAAGAGGATGAAGAAGAAGGTACTATCACTATTTATGGTGATCCGAAAAGCTATGCAGCTATCCAGAAACATTTGGAAGAGTGCGGTTTTGAAGATGTCGGCGGTGAGTTTACCTATATCCCGAACGATATGAAGGATGTGACTCCCGAGCAACGCGAAACCATCGACAAAATGATAGAGCGTCTCGAAGAGTTTGATGATGTACAGACGGTTTATACTAACATGAAACCGGAAGAAGGCGGAGAATAATGACATATACATACAAGACGCAAGGTACGTGTAGCAGTAACATCGAACTGGATGTGGAAGATGGTATTGTGAAAGAAGTGGCATTTTGGGGTGGATGTAATGGAAACCTGCAAGGACTTTCACGTTTGGTGAAAGGCATGCCGGTAGATGCGGTGATTGCCCGTTTGGAAGGAATTCGCTGCGGAAGACGTTCCACTTCCTGCCCCGACCAATTGTGCAAGGCATTGCACGAGATGGGGTATTGAGCCTCCTGCCTGAAAGAATGGATGAGAGCCCCTGACATTGAAAGATGCCAGGGGCTTTTTTTGAACCTAACATGGAGGTATTTGTTATTATTTGAGTATTTTTACGCTCTTAATTGAACAGATACAATGAAGAATATTTTTAAAGACTTGAAACGGAGAGACCACAAACGCTATCTGGGCGGTCTGGACGTTTTTAAATATATAGGTCCCGGACTGCTGGTGACTGTGGGCTTTATTGACCCGGGGAACTGGGCATCTAATTTTGCGGCAGGGTCTGAATTTGGCTATTCATTGCTGTGGGTCGTGACTTTATCCACTATCATGCTGATTGTATTGCAGCATAATGTGGCGCATCTTGGCATTGTAACCGGCTTGTGCTTGTCCGAAGCCGCTACCAAATATACTCCTTCCTGGGTGTCGCGTCCCATATTGGGTACAGCAGTGCTGGCTTCCATCTCGACTTCGTTGGCAGAGATATTGGGAGGTGCCATCGCTTTGCAGATGCTGTTTGACATTCCCATCATATGGGGCTCTGTCTTGACTACCGTATTTGTAGTCGTCATGCTTTTCACTAATTCCTACAAGAAGATAGAACGTTCCATCATTGCTTTTGTTTCGGTCATCGGGCTCTCCTTTATCTATGAGCTGTTTCTGGTGAAGATAGATTGGCCGCTGGCTGCACAAGGGTGGGTGACACCTTCGTTCCCGCATGGGAGTATGCTGATTATCATGAGTGTGCTCGGTGCGGTGGTGATGCCGCATAATCTGTTTCTGCATTCGGAAGTGATACAGAGCCATGAATATAATAAGAAAGATGATGCGTCCATCCGTAAGGTGTTGAAATATGAATTGTTCGACACGCTGTTCTCTATGATTGTGGGATGGGCCATCAACAGTGCCATGATACTGCTGGCAGCGGCAACTTTCTTTAAAAGCGGTATTCAGGTGGAAGAGTTGCAGCAGGCCAAATCCTTGCTGGAGCCGTTGCTGGGGAGCAGTGCTGCCGTGGTTTTTGCATTGGCATTACTGATGGCGGGTATATCTTCTACGATAACCAGCGGTATGGCGGCAGGTTCTATCTTTGCCGGTATTTTCGGAGAATCCTATCATATCAAAGATAGTCACTCGCAGGTGGGTGTGATTCTGTCGCTGGGCATTGCACTGCTGCTGATTTTCTTTATCGGAGACCCGTTCAAAGGACTGCTGATTTCACAGATGATACTGAGCATCCAGCTGCCGTTCACGGTTTTCCTGCAAGTAGGATTGACTTCTTCGCGCAAAGTGATGGGGCAGTATGTAAACAGCAAATGGAGTACATTTGTACTTTATGCCATTGCTGCGGTGGTCACTGTGCTGAATATCATGCTGCTGGTATCCGAGTTGACATCTTGAATAATTCATTTTTAAGAAATCAAATAAGTAGTATGAAGATTATTACATATAACGTAAATGGGCTGAGGGCTGCCGTGACAAAAGGTTTTCCCGAGTGGCTGGCACAAGAGCAGCCGGATGTGCTTTGTTTGCAGGAAACAAAGCTGCAACCGGAACAGTATCCGGCAGAGGCGCTGGATGCTTTGGGGTATAAGCATTACCTATATTCTGCACAGAAGAAGGGGTATAGCGGAGTCGCTATTTTGAGCAAGCAAGAACCGGACCATGTGGAGTACGGCATGGGCATTGAAGAATATGATAACGAAGGGCGCTTTATCCGTGCCGACTTCGGCGATGTGTCCGTTGTGAGTGTTTATCATCCTTCCGGTACCAGCGGTGATGAACGCCAGGCCTTTAAGATGGTCTGGTTGGAGAAATTCCAGGAATATGTATTGGAGCTGGAACGTACGCGTCCTAACCTTATTCTTTGCGGTGATTATAATATCTGCCATGAGGCAATGGATATTCATGACCCTGTCAGGAATGCCACCAACAGCGGCTTTTTGCCTGAAGAGCGGGAGTGGATGACGCGCTTTCTCAATGCGGGATTCATAGATTCCTTCCGTTGGCTTCATCCCGACAAGCAGGAATACACGTGGTGGAGCTATCGCTTTAACTCACGTGCCAAGAACAAAGGGTGGCGTATTGATTATTGCATGGTGAGTGAGCCGGTGCGTCCGATGTTGAAGGAGGCGAGAATATTGGGTGACGTTGTCCACTCGGACCATTGCCCGATGTTGTTGGAAATTACAGAATGATTATGGAAACAAAAGACAGAATCGAAAAAGCTGTGGAGCTTTTCAAGAGTGGCTATAACTGTTCGCAATCGGTAGTGGGAGCTTTTGCAGATATGTATGGTTTTACAGAAGAGCAGGCTTTCCGGATGTCCGCTTCTTTTGGTGGTGGCATAGGTCGTATGAGGCAGACATGCGGTGCTGCATGCGGCATGTTCCTATTGGCCGGATTGGAAAAAGGAGCTGTGGAAGGCAAGGACCGTGAAGGTAAGGCGGCAAACTATGCGTTGGTGCAGGAGCTGGCTACTGAATTCAAGAAACGAAATGGCTCTTTGATATGTGCTGAATTGTTGGGGTTGAGAAAACCGGAAGGTTCGTCCGTTCCGGAAGCCCGTACCGAGCAGTATTATGCTAAACGCCCGTGTGCCAGGATGGTAGAGGTAGCTGCCCAAATTTGGACCGAATACCTGGAAAAAACGTCCTCAAAGTAAGAAAAAAGAACTTTTTTACTCCTTAGTAAGAAAAAAAGTGCCTAATAACGTGTTGTATAACATAAATATACCTATCTTTGCAGCGATATAAAAACACCGACATCTCTATCTTTGGAGATGAGGATAACGTTTAACTAAAAGCAAATAGAAATGTTAAAAGAAAAAGCTGGTAATGTTGCAGGACAGATTTGGACTGCACTGAATGGCACAGATGGCTTGACTCACAAGCAAATCAAGAAAGCAACTAAACTGATCGACAAGGACTTCTTCCTGGGATTGGGCTGGTTGTTAAGAGAAGACAAGGTCTCTACTTCTGAAGTGGAAGGCGAATTGTTTGTAAAGCTGAACTAAGCGAGGAATTGATTGGAATGTTATAAAAAGATGCGTTGGTACATGAATATGTTATCAACGCATTTTTTTTATTTGCTCTGTTTTCATTATCTTTGCGCACCCAATTAATAGATAGTTATTGACAATGAAGAATATACGAAATTTTTGCATTATTGCCCATATCGACCACGGTAAATCAACCTTGGCAGACCGTCTGCTGGAATTTACCAATACTATACAAGTAACTAACGGACAGATGCTGGATGACATGGACCTTGAGAAGGAAAGAGGTATCACCATCAAGAGCCATGCCATACAAATGGAGTATACCTATAAAGGTGAAAAGTATATTCTGAACTTGATAGACACTCCGGGACACGTTGACTTCTCGTACGAGGTGTCACGTTCCATCGCCGCTTGTGAAGGAGCCTTGCTTATTGTAGATGCTTCGCAGGGAGTGCAGGCGCAGACCATTTCAAACCTCTATATGGCGATTGAGCATGATTTGGAGATTATCCCCGTCATCAACAAATGTGACATGGCAAGCGCCATGCCCGAGGAAGTGGAGGACGAAATCGTTGAACTGTTGGGCTGCAAGCGTGATGAGATTATCCGTGCTTCCGGCAAAACGGGCATGGGAGTGGAAGAGATTCTGGCTGCGGTCATTGAGCGTATCCCTCATCCGGAGGGTGACGAGGAAGCTCCGTTGCAGGCGTTGATTTTCGATTCTGTCTTCAATTCTTTCCGTGGTATCATTGCATATTTCAAGATAGTGAACGGTGTGATTCGTAAAGGGGATAAAGTGAAATTCTTCAATACAGGCAAGGAATATGATGCGGATGAAATCGGAGTGCTCAAAATGGAAATGATGCCACGTCCGGAGTTGCGTACGGGGGATGTGGGCTATATCATCTCGGGTATCAAAACCTCGAAGGAAGTGAAAGTGGGTGATACGATTACGCATATTGCCCGTCCTTGCGAAGAGGCCATCGCCGGTTTTGAGGAGGTGAAGCCGATGGTTTTTGCCGGTGTGTACCCCATCGAGGCGGAAGATTTCGAGGACCTGCGTTCTTCTTTGGAAAAGCTGCAGTTGAATGATGCTTCGCTGACTTTCCAGCCTGAGTCTTCATTAGCTTTGGGCTTTGGTTTCCGTTGCGGTTTCCTTGGGCTGCTCCATATGGAGATTGTGCAGGAACGCCTTGACCGCGAATTTGACATGAACGTTATCACCACCGTGCCCAACGTTTCCTACAATATCTATGACAAGCAGGGAAATATGACCGAAGTGCATAACCCCGGCAGCATGCCCGACCCTACCATGATAGACCGTATTGAGGAGCCCTATATCCGTGCCTCGGTGATTACCACTACTGATTACATTGGCCCTATCATGACTCTTTGTCTGGGCAAGCGTGGCGAGCTGGTGAAGCAGGAATATATTTCAGGTAACCGTGTAGAAATATACTATGACATGCCTCTTGGCGAAATAGTTATCGATTTCTATGATAAATTGAAGAGTATCTCTAAGGGATATGCCTCTTTTGACTATCATCCCAACGGTTTTCGTCCTTCCAAACTGGTGAAGCTGGATATTTTGCTGAACGGTGAGCCGGTGGATGCTCTTTCTACCTTGACACACTTTGACAATGCCTACGAATTGGGACGCCGGATGTGCGAGAAGTTGAAAGACCTGATTCCGAGACAGCAGTTCGATATCGCCATTCAGGCTGCTATCGGTGCCAAGATTATTTCCCGGGAAACGATTAAGGCTGTGCGTAAGGACGTAACGGCCAAATGTTATGGAGGTGACGTGAGCCGTAAACGAAAATTGCTTGAGAAACAGAAGAGAGGTAAGAAGCGTATGAAACAGATTGGTAATGTGGAGGTACCTCAGAAAGCGTTCCTGGCAGTCTTGAAGCTGGATTGATGTCGAAAGGATGAAATCTTAAATCAAATATACTTCTTTATGATTATTTTACGTACTGTGAAAAACTTCTCGTCGCTGAATATAGCGGCGAGCATCTTGCTGTTTTTGATGGCTATTTTGGCGGCCGTTATTGCTAATTCGCCGATGGCTCCGTTGTATCAGGGCTTTCTTTTGCAGGAACTGCATCTGCGCATCGGAGACTTTAATTTGTTCTCCCATGGCGGTCATCCGTTGAAAATGATTGAGTTTATAAACGACTGCTTGATGACTGTTTTCTTTCTGGCTGTGGGGTTGGAGATAAAGCGGGAACTGCTGGTGGGTGAACTTTCTTCCTTTCGTAAGGCTTCTTTACCCTTTGTAGCGGCATGTGGCGGTATGTTGGTGCTGGTCATTGTCTATTCACTTTTGGTCGTTCAGGGTACTCCGGAAACGCGCGGTATGGCTATACCGATGGCTACGGATATTGCTTTTTCATTGGGTGTACTCAGTCTGCTGGGTAAACGGGTGCCTTTGAGTCTGAAAATTTTCCTGACGGCATTTGCAGTGGTCGATGATATTGGCGGCATTCTGGTTATTGCCATTTTCTATAGTTCCGAAGTGGCATACGGATATCTTATTGTAGCTGCTGTCCTTTATTTCTTCCTTTACTATATGGGGAAATTCGGTATGACACAGAAGATATTCTTCCTGCTTATCGGGGTAATTATTTGGTATTTGTTCCTTCAGTCGGGCATTCACAGCACTATTTCCGGAGTGATACTGGCCTTTGTAATACCGGCCCGTCCCCGTTTGGATGCCGGGAAATACATTAAACGCATCCGCGACATTATCGGTGATTTTCCGGTTACCAAATCAGATAATATTATATTGACCAATGAGCAGATTGCCACTCTAAAACAAGTGGAGCGCGCTTCTGATCATGTAATTAGTCCTTTGCAATCCCTGGAAGACAATTTGCATGGTGCGGTAAACTTTGTGATACTGCCGCTCTTTGCCTTTGCCAATGCCGGTGTGGTGTTCAGTGGAGGCGGTGGCGTTGTTGGAGCTGTTAGTATAGCGGTGGCTGCAGGATTGCTTCTTGGCAAGTTTATCGGTATTTTTCTGTTTACCTGGCTGGCGGTCAAGAGTGGTTTGTCCTCAATGCCTCCGGGAATGAATTGGAGAAGTGTTGCCGGAGTATCCTTGTTGGGGGGTATTGGCTTTACGGTATCTTTATTTATTGCCAACCTTTCTTTTGCAGGAGAATATCCGGATCTGCTGAACCAGGCGAAGTTTGGTGTATTGCTGGGAACGATTGTTGCCGGTATGTTGGGATATATGGTACTGAATGCGGTGTTGCCGAAGGTTAAGAACAAATAGATCTCCACTTTGGAATACTGGACGAAGAATCGGTTCTTTAGGGATATTCGGTAAATCCTCTGAAAGATAAGTTGGGATGTGTCAATGATTTAAGAAAACGTATTCTTTGTTACAGAAACAGAAGAAATAGTCCATTATTCTTAAAAAACATTCGTATCTTTGCTGATACAAGTCGAAAAGGACCTTCCGGATATGAAGCACATAAAGGCAGTTGCCGGATACATATTGATTCTTTCTCTCTGCCTCGTGTGTGCACACCCTGCCCATGCGGAGACACGGCGTATTGCGCTGATACACTCTTTCGAGCCGGGCTATCCGCCTGCTGCGAAGGCTCTGGAACTGTTGCAAAAAGAGTTCAGCCTTCTCGGCTTGGACTGCGATGTACGCGAATACTATCTGGACTGCGACCGCTACATGGAGGAGGCAGAAAACCTCCGTATGGCCGGTTTCGTGGACGACCTCTCTGCCTGGGGAGCCGAGTTGATAGCCGTGCTCGACGACCAGGCTGCCTATGCGCTGATGGCATGCAGACACCCGTTGGCGCATGAAATACCCGTTGTGTTCAGCGGTGTGAACTATCCCAACATATCTCTGCTCCTGCAATACCCCAACATCACGGGCTATGCCGACACGCCCGATTACTTGCGTACCATACGCATGATAGAGAGTATCATGGGAAAGTCGCGCATCTGCCTGATGAACGGACAAGTGTTTCTGGACCGCAAGATATGGCATGCGTTGAATGAGCAGTGTCGTGGGCAGGGGTTCGCCATCGTGACCTCTACCGAGGGTGCTTACTTTGCCGGTTCCTCCTATCACCGTGTGCGCGAGAGGGAGACTATCAGCCCTATACTGAAACGGCAGAACATAGACGTGTTGCTGGACACCACGAAGATTGTGCGCATGACGAGCGACTCCATAGCGATACGCCATCTGATGTGGCTGGGACGCGGCGACAATACGTTGCTGCTCTACACCAAGCGAGACTATACCACCAAGCGTGTGGGCATGCTCTTCGACAATCCCACGTTTCAGACCATCAACGAGGGCTTCGGCTTTGCCGACTACTTGCTGGGAGGATATTTCACTCCACTGGAAAGCCAGATAAGATACATGGCGACCGGTATCAAGGAACGCCTCGAAGGGCGGATGCCCCGGCAGCAGGTGACGGAATGCGCCAAGCAGTACGTGCTGAACTGGCATGTGCTGCAGAAGTATGGCATCCCGCTCGAGAGCATTCCGGCAGAGTACACTGTGATGTATATCCCTTTTTCGGAGCGCTACCGCTATCCTATACTTATCGGTTCCATCTTGGGCGCAGTCTTCGTGCTGACGGTGATAGTCTTGCTCTCCTTCAGCCTGCTGCGCGAACGCAGGCGCAAGCGTGAGGCATTGCGAAACCTCCTCTACGAGCATGAGACCCTCTGCCTGGCCATCGAAGGAAATTCTACCTACGCCTGGCGACTGGAGGGAGATTCCGTGTCCTGCGACTCGCAGTTTTGCGAGCTTATTCATCATCGCCCCGGCCGTCTTCTGCTCGATGAAATCACTCCCTACATCCATCCCGACGACTTACCCGCCTTCCGCAAGAACATAGCGACAAGGCATGAACGCACGCACCACAAGGGGCAGTATCGCTGTAACTTCACCGGTGAGTTCCAGTGGTGGGAGTTCAGCTACAATACCATCCACACCCCCGGACACGCACCCATCATAGCCGGATTGCTGCAGAATATCCAGGAACTGAAAGACCACGAGCAGGAGCTGATAGAATCCCGCGAGCTGGCGGAGCAGGCCGAACTGAAACAGTCGTTCCTCAACAACATGAGCCACGAGATCCGCACTCCGCTCAATGCCATTGTCGGCTTCTCGGACATGCTGGCCAATGAGCCGGAGTTTTCAAACGAAGAGCGGCAGGAGTTTGTGGACATTATCAACACCAATACCAAACTGCTGCTGAAGCTGGTGGGCGATGTGCTGGAACTGTCGCGCATCGAGTCGGGTAACCTCTCGTTCACCTTTCAGCGGGAGAGCGTGTGCCGGTTGCTCGATGACGTCTATCAGACGCATAGCCTGCTTATCCGGCCGCCGTTGCAGTTCCTCAAGGATTTCCCTCCCGAAGATGTGCAGGTGAATGTAGACCCCATGCGACTGACACAGGTACTCACCAACTTCCTGAACAATGCCAACAAGTTTACGAAAGGAGGCAGCATCCGGCTGGGGTATTGCTGTCCGTCCGGCATGAGCGAGGTACATCTTTATGTGGAAGACACCGGCATAGGCATTCCGCACAGCGAGCAGAAGATGATTTTCGAGCGTTTCTACAAGCGCAGCGAGTTTTCCCAAGGCGTCGGGCTGGGCTTGTCCATCTGTGTGCTCATTGTCGAAAAGATGGGAGGACGCATCGAACTCCAGTCCGAGGAAGGCCGTGGAAGCCGTTTCACAGTGGTACTGCCTTGTATTGAATAAATCCTTAAAAAATGTAATCGCGTTGTAATGCCTTTATATATAATTTTGCGTATCTTTGCCAATGTTTTAAGAAATATAACGTTTTAAGAAACTAATTTAAAAGACATTATGTTAAAGAGAGTAAGAATTATACTGACGGTGCTGCTGTTACTGGCCACCGTGGGTGTAGATGCGCAGGTCACCACTGCCTCTATGGCAGGTAAGGTGACGGATGCAAGTAATGAGCCCATTATCGGCGCCACTGTCCAGGCTGTTCACCAGCCTTCCGGTTCGCGCTACGGAACCGTGACCAACGTTGACGGACGCTATTCCATCCAGGGTATGCGCACCGGTGGTCCCTACCGGGTGGAGATTTCCTACATCGGCTATCAGACGGTTATTTATAAGGACATCACCCTTCAGCTGGGTGAGGTATACAACCTGAACGTAGAGATGAGTGAATCTTCCGAGTTGCTGAACGAAGTGATTGTGACGGCTGCCAAGACCAAGTTCACCGCTGAAAAGACGGGTGCCACTACCAATATCTCGTCTGCACAGATGACGCAGCTTCCCACCGTGAACCGCAGCATCAGTGACATTGCCCGCCTTTCTCCCTATGCTAACGGCATGAGTTTTGCCGGCGGTGACGGACGTTCCACGAACTTCACTATCGACGGTGCCAACTTCAACAATAACTTCGGACTTAGCTCCAACCTTCCCGGCGGCGGCAACCCTATCTCCATGGATGCCATCGAAGAGGTGCAGGTAGTGGTGGCTCCCTTCGACGTGCGCCAGACGAACTTCATAGGCGGCGGCATCAACGCCATTACCAAGAGTGGTACGAACACGTTCAGAGGTACTGCCTATACCTATTACCGCAACCAGGACATGCGCGGTAACCGCATCAACGGCGAGGACCTGGGAGCACGTTCCGACGAGTCCAAGACTACCTACGGCTTCACGCTGGGCGGTCCTATCATCAAGAACAAACTGTTCTTCTTCGTGAACTACGAAAAAGAGAAGACTCCGGGAGAGGTTATAAAGTATCGCGCGCGAGAGGACGGTGAAGATGCGAAAGGTATGGTGTCCCGTACACTGAAGTCGGACATGGAGAAGGTGTACAACCATCTGAAGGACAAATACGGCTATGATGCAGGCTCCTACACCAATTTCCCTGCCGACGAGGAGAACACCAAGCTGCTGGCCCGCATCGACTGGAACATCACGGACCGCCATCGCTTGAGCCTCCGCTACAACAATACGAAGAATACGGCTTGGAATGCCCCGAACGGCAACTCTTCCGATACGGGATATCGCCTGAACAATACTTACCGCGTAGGTACACAGTCTATGGCGTTTGCCAACAGCATGTATTCCATGGACAACAAGGTGCAGTCTTGGGCGGCAGATTTGAACAGCCGCTTCACCGATAAGATTTCCAATCAGCTGCTGTTCACCTACACCAATATAGAGGACATGCGCGGCACCAACTCTTCTCCTTTCCCTTTTATCGACATCATGGCAGGCAAGGACGAGAACGGAAACCAGATTCTGGAACCGTATATGAGCGCCGGTTACGAGTTGTTCACCTACAACAACGGTGTGAAGAACAAGATTACGAACATTACCGATAACTTCACCTTCTTCACCGGTAACCACAAGCTGACGGCAGGTCTTAGCTACGAGCACCAGTTTGCCAACAACGCCTATATGCGTAACGGTACGGGATATTACCGCTATAACAGTCTGGAAGATTTCCTGAGTGGCGCAGCTCCCGAATCATTCGCTTTGACTTATGGCTTCAACGGTGTGGCCAACCCCAATGCTCAGGTTACCTTCAACCAGCTTGGTTTCTATGCCCAGGATGAATGGAACCTCGGCAACAGTCTGAAACTGACCTACGGTATCCGTTTCGACAACTTGATGTTCGACAACGACGACCTCCAGAGAAACGATGCCATCTATGAGCTTGACTTCGACGGGCAGCACATCGACACTGGCAAGTGGCCGGATTCCAGATGGCAGATTTCTCCCCGTATAGGTTTCGTTTGGGACGTGTTCAAGGACAAGTCGCTGAAAGTACGTGGAGGTACGGGTGTGTTTACCGGACGTCTGCCGTTGGTTTTCTTCACCAATATGCCGACCAATGCTTCTATGGTACAGAACTCCGTTACCTTTAAGACCCAATATGACAATGGAAAGGTGGTGGGCCATGATTCCCGTCTGGACCAGTTGGCAGGCGGCATGATTACGGACATGAACCAGATAATCGACAAGTTCAACCTCCCCACCACGATTGAGAAACACGTGGCGGGAAGCAAGATTTCCGGTGTGGCTCAGGACTTCAAGATGCCGCAGGTGTGGAAGTCGTCTATCGCGGTGGACTATCAGGTACCCGTATCTTTCCCCTTGACCGTGACGGGAGAGTTCATGTTTACAAAGAATGTGAATGCCGTTACCATCAACAACATCAATATCAAGAACCCCGACGAATGGAAGTACAATAAGCTGACCACCGTCAAGGGCGCTGATGGAAAAGACGTGACAACTACGGAACTGCTGCATACGGGTATGCAACGTTTCAATGGTGCGGATAACCGCATGGTGTACTCTTATTCTCTTTATGACAACCCCGACAAGAATGTGAAATATGCAGGCGACTTCGTGCATTACAATGGCAAGAATGCCGTGGTGCTCGACAATACTTCCAAAGGTTACGGTTATACGGCAAACATCACGGTGAATGCCCAGCCGGTGGACGACCTGATGCTGATGCTGGCCTATACGCACACGGAGTCCAAAGAAGTTTCCGGTCTTCCGGGCAGCGACCCCATCTCTACTTGGCAGGGATTGAACACGATTGATGGTTCCAATTATGTGGATGCACAACGGTCACAGTATGTGGTTCCCGATAAGGTGATTGCTTCTGTGGGCTACTACATCCCCTTCAGACACAAAGGCCTGCTTCGCGGCACACACCTGAATCTGTTCTATTCCGGCTATTCTTCCGGCGGTTACAGCTTCTGCTACACCAACGACATGAACGGCGACGGTATCAACAACGACTTGATGTACATTCCGAAGGACGATAGTGAAATCAACTTCAAGACAGAGGAAGACCGCGTTGCCTTCTGGAAATTCGTAGAGCAGGATTCGTACTTGAAGAATCACAAAGGACAGTATGCCGAGGCTTATGCTGCCCGCGCTCCGTGGGTGCACCGCTTTGACTTCCGTTTGCTGGAGGATTTCGAATTCAAGATTGGCAAGACCAAGCATTGCTTCCAGTTGAGTTTCGACATCATGAACGTGGGTAACCTCATCAACTCCAAATGGGGTATCTCCAAGACCAATACCGTTTCCAACAGCAACCGAATCCTGAAGTATGAAGGGGTGAAGAGCGCCACTGACCTGACTCCGGTATTCTCCATGTATAAGGTGAACGGTGAATATCCTACCAAGACTTACGACACCTATCAGAACTACAGCGAATGCTGGAAGTTGCAAGTCGGTATCCGTTACGTGTTCAACTAATCGGGTGCAGATAACCTCCGTTGAATGGCAGAATATGATAAGGCAAGGGCTGTTCCGGGATTTCCGGGACAGCCCTTATTATTTTTGGCTTTCTTTACTTTATTGTATTTCAACCTCCATAATCACTGGATTGTGGTCGCTGCACAAATCCAGGTCCGGAGAGTAGTATTCGATACCCTTCAGGCTAGGGGAGTGGAAGATGTAATCAATACGCAACATGCGTTTGGCATAGCGGTAGGTGTACATGTATCCGTTTCCGGCAGTGCGGAATCCGTCTTTGAGGGTTTTCCTCAAATGATGGTAGGTGTAGGAGGAAGGTATTGAGTTGAAGTCGCCGCATAGCAGCACGGGATAGGGGCTGGTCTTAGCGTAGTGGCTGATGACGTAAGTCTGCGTGGCCCGCTTCATGAAGTTTTCGTGCAGGGTGCCTGCGGCATCTTTGGCTGCCTGGACTTCGCGGCGGGTGTCGTCGGTGGCCAGCTCGCGTTCCCACTTCCTGCGCTTCTGGCTAACGCTGGTGGTCTGCAGGTGGTTGTTTATCAGACGTATGGTATCCGTACCCATCACTACATCGCACATCATGCTACAGTTGGAGCTGTGCTGGTAAGTGATGAAACGGTGGTTCGCCAATGGATAGCGGCTGAATACGGCGATAGGCAGTACGCCCTTGACGGAGTCTTCAGAAGGGATGAGCGCGTGTGACCAATGCGAGAGTACGCGCCGTATGCTGTCTGTGGGGAAGTCACTGTTATCTCCGAACTCCTGGAAGCACAGCACATCCACGCCCTCCTGCTGCATGTACCGGGCTATCTCCTTGCAGGAATAACCGGTAATCTCACCTCCAAAGTTGTGTATGTTGTAGGTGGCTATCTTCAGATACTTGCCTGCCGGGGTCTTGTCTTTCGGCAGGTGGAGCTGGAAGACAGACGTCAGATATCCCCAGTTGCAGAAGAATGCCACCAGCGGAACCAGTGCCCAGCGCTTACGGGCCAATGCCCAGCAGAGTGCCGTTATCAGATTGACAATCAGGAGTACGGGCACTGCCAGCCCCAGTAATGGCATGATGACGGAATCGACCGGAGCTACATTTCCTGAGAAGGCTGCCACTATGGTGATGGTGGCCAAGACGAATGTCGCTGCTATCAGACAGATGTAGAACAGACCTTTTACGGCGGACTTTCCCATGTTGTTTGCTTATTTATTCACTACGTTCACCGGCTTGCCGTCTTGGTAGGCTTTGATGTTTTCGAGCATAATCTGCATGAGGCGTTCGCGCGCGGCCGTGCTTGCCCAGGCAATGTGCGGAGTGATGTAGCAGTTACGGGCAGAGAGCAATGGATTGTCGGCACGGGGAGGCTCCTGCGAGAGTACGTCTACGCCGGCGGCATAGATGGTGCCGTTGTTAAGTGCGTCGGCAAGGTCTTGTTCGTTGATGAGCGGGCCGCGTCCGGTATTGATGAGGATGGCGGTGGGCTTCATCAGTCGGAGCCGTTCTGCATTTACCATCTCGCGGGTGGAGTCGGTGAGGGGACAGTGCAGACTGATGATGTCACATTCGCGGAACAACTCGTCCAGCTCCATCTTGCGGATTTCGGGAGGAAGCTGGAAGTTGGTCTTGGAGGTGTAGGCACATACCTTCATACCGAAGCCGATGGCGATGCGGGCGGTGGTGAAGCCGGTGTGGCCCAGGCCTACGATTCCGAGCTTCTTTTCGCGCAGTTCGATGAGCGGCGTGTCCCAGAAACAGAAGTCCTTGCTTGCTGTCCAGCGGCCCCGGTGCACCTCTTCGGAGTGGTGTTGCACTTGCTGGGTGATGTTTAGGATGTGGGCAAAGACCATTTGGGCTACGGAGTCGGTGCTGTAGGCGGGAATATTGGTGACGATGATTCCGCGTTCTTTGGCGGCAGTGGTGTCTACGATGTTATATCCGGTGGCCAGCACACCGATATACTTCAGTTCGGGCAGTGCCGCCATGTGTTCAGCGGTGAGTACAGTTTTGTTGGTCAGCAGGATTTCTGCACCAGCAGCGCGTTCCAATACTTCCGCAGGGGCGGTGCGGTCGTAGATGGTGCACTCGCCCAAGGCTTGCAATTCGTCCCAGCAGAGGTCGCCGGGGTTGGCGGCATAGCCGTCTAATACTACTATATTCATGGAGTTATGAGTTATGAGTTATTTGTTGTGGGGATTTTCTGTATCCGACTTTTAATCTCTAATTTTCAATTTTTAATTTGAATTGATAGTTTACCATTTCTTTTCCTCTCCCCAGAGTTGCTGCATCCGTTCCTTATGCTTTTGCTCGGCAGGGTTGAGTTGTGGTTCCCAGATGCGGCGGTCTTTCAGTTCGTCGGGCAGGAATTGCTGCTTGACGAAGTTGCCGGGGTAGTCGTGGGCGTACTTATACTTCTCGCCGTAGCCCAACTGCTTCATCAGCTTGGTGGGCGCATTGCGTAGGTGCAGGGGGACGGGGAGGTTGCCCGTTTCGCGTACCAGTTCCAGGGCATTGTTGATGGCCATATAGGCTGAATTGCTCTTAGGACTGGTGGCGAGGTATATGGTGGCTTCTGCCAGGGGGATACGTCCTTCGGGCCATCCCACTTTCATCAGCGTGTCGAAGCAGGCGTTGGCAAGCAGCAGCGCGTTGGGGTTGGCCAGTCCGATGTCTTCGGAGGCAGAGATGACGAGGCGGCGGGCTATGAAGGCAGGGTCTTCACCGCCTTCTACCATGCGTGCCAGCCAGTAGATGGCGCCATCCGGGTCGCTGCCGCGAATGGATTTGATGAAAGCGGAGATGATGTCGTAGTGCATCTCGCCGTCCTTGTCGTAAGCAAGAGGGTTCTGTTGAAGGCGTTCGGTCACCATGTCATCCGTGATGAGGACAGGGTCGGTGGCTTCGGAATCTATCACCAGTTCGAGGATGTTGAGCAGCTTGCGGGCGTCTCCTCCGCTGAAGCGGAGCATGGCAGTGGTTTCTTTCAGTTCTATTTTCCGTTCCTTCAGCACGGTGTCCGTGGTGATGGCGCGTTGCAGCAGTTCCAGCAGGTCGTCCTTCTCCAGTGACTTCAGGGTATAGAGCTGGCAGCGGGATAGTAGCGGGCGGATGACCTCGAACGAAGGGTTCTCCGTGGTGGCGCCTATCAGCGTCACGGTGCCTTGCTCCACGGCTCCCAGCAGCGAGTCTTGCTGCGACTTGCTGAAACGGTGTATCTCGTCGATGAAGAGGATGGGACTGGCTTGCGAGAAGAAGCGGTTGCTCTTGGCACGCTCTATCACGTCGCGTACATCCTTCACACCGCTGGTCACGGCACTAAGTGTATAGAAAGGGGTTTCCAGCTTGTTGGCGATAATCTGTGCCAGGGTTGTCTTTCCCACTCCCGGAGGGCCCCATAAGATAAACGAAGAGATACGTCCTGCATCAATCATCTTACGCAGCACTGCACCCGGTCCCACTAAATGTTTCTGACCGATATATTCATCTAATGTTCTTGGTCTAAGCCGTTCTGCTAATGGTTGCATAGTATGTAACTCTTAAAAAATCATTAATATCATGAAGCGTATACCGCCCTTCTTCACTCCCGGTATATCCGTATAGGTCAGTCGGCGTACATATTCTATGTGGAGCAGCTTGAAGATATTGTAGATACCTACACTGGCTTCCACATAGGGAGTCTTGCCCATGACGTGGCTGGTGGGTACACCGTCGCGCATGGGGAAGAGGAACAAGTCGGGATTGTTGCTCTTGTATGGGTTGTTCTTGTCCGTCAGCGTGCCCCACAGGCCACGGATGCGGAACATCTCACGCCACTTCAGCTTCTTGATGAGCGGGATGCGGTTGAAGAGTTTTCCGTTCATGTCGTAGCTTAGGTTGAGGGAGGCGTAACGGTCGTTCAGGAACTCCATGTTGTTGATGAGGTTGAAGGACTCGTTGTTCTGCGTGATGTACGAGAGGTTTGCCATCGGTAGGTTCAGCAGGGGGAAGGGAACGGTGTTCCATTGCGCACCGGCACGTGCCGTTACGTCCAGCTTGCCCCACGAGCCGAGCCAGAAGCGCTTCCGGATGCTGGCTTCCGTCAGGTTGAAGTTGTACTCTCCACCCAGCACGCCCTTGAATCCGGCGGTGTGGGAGAGGGTGAAGGTGGGCGCATCCAACGATACGGGCACGCGGCGCTGTTTGGTGTTGACGAAGGTTTCGCCGGGAGCGTAACGCAGGGTCACACCCAGCTCGGTAGTGGTGATGTCGTGCACCAGCGTATTCTTTTCATCCCACTGTCCGGGTGTTTCTCCGTTGTTCTTCCAGTATTGCAGTTGCCCCGCAGGCTGGTCGTTGCGGTGGCGTGCCATGGCCTGTACGGAGAAGCCGGTATTGGTTTCCAGCTCGTAGGTCAGCGTGGCATCGCGCATGTAGGACATCTGGTCTACCGTGGTCCATTTCCAGCCGACAAATAAGTTGTCCTTGTCCGTGGCGAGGTACTTGTCCATAGGAGACATCACGTCGTAGGTGTACTTGAAGGCGATGTAGTGCTTCGGGAACTCCCACAATACGTATTCGCGCTTGTTGAAGGAGTAGGCCACCTGTCCGGAGTAGAACCATTTCTTGTCCTTGGTTCCGTAGGCGCCGTAACCGCTCAGGCTCCAATGCGGGTCGAGGTTACCGGTTGTCATACCGCTCAGACGGAAACGGGTGCCGTTGACGTAGTTGCTGGTTATCATTGTATTGATAGGACCGAAGTCGAACTTACTGGGATGTTTCTTGCTGCCCGTTTCCACGAAGTTCTCAATCAAGGCTTTCGCTCCGAAGATGACGTACTTGAAGCCGGGAATCTGTTCGATACGGTTCATGAATACGTCCATCGTGCTCTCCTTCTTGGTGAGAGGCACTTGGCGCACTTTCGCCCAATACTCGTCGCTCTTGGCAAGCATGTTCGCCTCCTTGATGACATTTCCTTTCAGGCGGAAGAGGCGGGGTTCTATCTCTGTGAACTGATAGTCGCTGTACTTGGTGGTCCGCTGTACTTCCAGGCCTTGGATGCCTTTCACAAAGTGCAGTTCCACGGTCATGTCGTCATCGGTCAGCACCCAGTTTCCGTCGGGCAGTTGTTCGAACTGCTGCACGATGTCGAGGTTTTCCACGAAGTTGACACCCGTCTTCTTGGGTAGGTTCATGGTACATTTCTTCACGGCATAGGTGGAGTCCTTCACCACGTAGAGGTGCCCCGTGAAACCGAAGTCCTGCGGGTTCTGCGGAACGAAAGTCAGATGCACGCACTCCTGCTTGTCCACCATGAGTGTGTCCATCAGATAGTACTTGTAGAAGCTGATGGCTCCGCGACCGATGGGGCTGACGAAGCGGCGTTGCAGCAGCCGGATGTCGTCGTCGTAGATGTTGATGTCGGAGAATACGTCCGTAAGGATGGTCCCCAGCATGTCTCCGGTGTTGAAGAACTCTTCGATACCAGTGGAGTTCATGCCTTCGATGATGGTCTTTTCGCTCTTGGGGCTTTTACGGAAAATGGTCTTGCTCGCCGTCTCCTTGATGGAGATGGGTAGAATCATCTTGTTGGTCTTGGGCGATACCTCCACCTGGTCTTTGAAGAAGGAGAATTTCTTGTAAATACCTTTCTCCATTTTGTCGGGGGTGACATCGTTGAGCGACATCTTCATCTTTTCATATTTCTGATACTGATAGTAGTCGTTCTCTTCCAGTTTCAGGGCCTTCTTGTTCTCGATGACCTTCTTCATAAACTCCACGGCGGGGTTGTTCTTGCGGGAATATTTCTCCTTTTTGGGCTTCACCACGACCTCGGAGAGCATGATGTCATCCGATTGCAGTTTGACGTTCAGCACCCGGGTGCCGGGTTTCAGTTTTACTTTCTTGGTGATATAGCCTACGGCGGAGAACGTCAGCTCATCCCAGCCTTTGTGGGTTTCAACCTGGTATTCACCGTTTGCGTTGGAGATGCCGCCTACACCTTTCCCTTCATACTGTACGGTGATGTACATCAGCGGTTCGTTCGTGAGGGAGTCTGTGATGACACCCTTTATCTGGGCGGATGCGCTGATGGAGACGAACAGTGACAGCAGGAAAAGGGCGTAAATTGTATATCTTTGCTTCATAAGTTACAGATAATTCGGGCGCAAAGTTAACAAATTAAGGTTAATCAAGAAGCAAATATAGACTAAAGAAACGGGAGATATGGTTAAATGAACGTGAAAGTCGTATGTCTTGTTTGCCGGATACAGATAAAAAACGTACAGAATCCTTATAGAAAAGTTGCCGGATATAAAGGATAAAGTTGCACAACGTATGGAGAAAGTTCTATCCCAAGCCTTGGGATAGAAAGACCCAAGCTTGGGATAAGCGTCCGTAGGTTTGGGATAGACGTTTGCAAGCTTGGGATAGAATTTATGGAGGATTATGAATTGTTGCCGTTCAGTAGTGTCTGTACGATGCGTTCCGCCGTTCGTCCGTCCCAGCGGTCGGGCAGGGTGGTGTGCTTCCATTCTCCGTGCAGCAGCTTGTCGAGCGAGGCAGAGAGGGCGAAGGAATTTTCGCCTACCAGTTCGTTGGTACCGATGCGCCAGGTTTCGGGATGCTCGGCATAGGTATTGAGGGTGATGCAGGGGACGTCGAGGAAGGTGGCTTCTTCGGCGATGTTGCCCGAATCGGTGACGATGCCCCGTGCCTGGTTGATGAGGAACCCGAAGTGCAGGTAACTCTGCGGAGGCAGGATGTGCAGGTTGGGAGCATTCACTTCCAGCGACTTCACCGCCTTTTGCACGTAGGGGTGTAGCGGGGCGACGATAGGCATGCCGCCGGCCTTCTCGATGACGGTCTGGAGCAGGGAGTGCAGTACGGCTTTCTTCTCCAGCAGGTCGCGGCGGTTGAGGGTGAGCAGCAGGTAGTTCCCTTTCCGCAGGCCGAGGCTGGAGAACCACATGGGCTGCACCAGGCGGTGGCGGTTGAAACGGATGGTGTCAATCAGTATGTTGCCCACGTAGTGGATATATTCGGGTATCATGCCCTCCTGGTTGAGGTTGCGGTTGGCCACCATGCCGGCGGTGAAGAGATAGTCGGAAATGGCGTCCACGATGGTGCGGTTCACCTCGCGGGGCATGTTCATGTCGAAAGAGCGTGTGCCGGCTATGACGTGCGCCACCTTCAGTCCGCGCTTCTTGGCGACGATGGAGCAGCTCATAGTGGCGGTCATGTCATCTACCACCAGTACGACTTGTGCCGGATGCCCGTCCAACTCCCGCTCGAAGGCGAGCATGATGGAGGCTGCCACCTGCGAGTGGTTGTGTCCGGTGACACCGAGGTAGGCATCCGGTTTCCTCATGGAAAGGTCGGAGAAGAGCGAGGCATCCAGGCTGGTGTCATCCTGCGGACCGGTGTAGACGATGCGGTAGGAGATGTTCTTTCCTGCCTCTCTGGCGGCGTCGATGGCGCGGCAGATGGGGGCTATTTTCATGAAGTTGGGGCGTGCGCCCGATACGATTGTTATTCTCATTGTCGTAGTTGGTGAAAAATGATACGACAAAAATACGTTTTCTTAGGGAAATTATTTGTTACTTTGCCTATTATTTTCAGAGTGTCTGTTGAAAATACACACTTATTCAATGTTTAATTTATAATTTTTAATTCTCAAAGTGATAATGCCAACATTTGTTCAGATACTCGATTTCATTGGCACATTTGCCTTTGCCATCAGTGGCATACGCCTGGCCTCGGCCAAGCGGTTCGACTGGTTTGGAGCGTATGTGGTGGGTTTTGTGACGGCCATTGGCGGCGGTACGATACGCGACCTGTTGCTGGACGTCACCCCGGGCTGGATGACGGATCCCATTTACTTGATTTGTACCGGACTGGCCTTGTTGTGGGTCATCCTCTTCGGTAAACATCTCATCCATCTGCACAATACGTTCTTCATATTCGACAGTATTGGCCTGGCACTGTTCACGGTGGTCGGCGTGGGCAAGAGCATCGCGCTGGGCTATCCCTTTTGGGTGGCCATCATTATGGGCAGCATCACCGGGGCTGCGGGAGGTGTGATACGTGACGTATTCATTAACGAAATTCCGCTGATATTCCGGAAGGAGATTTATGCGATGGCTTGTGTGGTAGGAGGGACCTTCTACTGGATGTGCCATCTTCTGGGGATGGAGTCTTTCGTGTGTCAGATTGTGGGCGGTGTGACGGTGTTCGTTACTCGCATACTGGCGGTGAAGTATAGGATTTGCCTGCCTATCCTTTCGGGCAATGAGGAGGAGCAGGAAGGGTAGTCCGTTATCTGCTGTCTGAGAATCTCAGGGATTTTCCGGTGAAATTCCGGGCAATGTGCAAAAGAACTTCAGGTGTTAAAAATAAGATTCCCCGGCATTTGCAACCGAAATGTCGGGGAATCTTTCATATTCCTCGTTCCCCTGATAAGGGGGAAGGAGGATGGGATTGCTAAAGGGATAAAACAAGGTTAGAACAATGCATCCTTCGTGTTGAAAAGTTTGCGTTCGTTCAGTTTCACTACCTTGCCGAATTTTTCCAGTCGCTTCAGGTCAATGTTCTTTGGGTTGCCCATGATGGAAATGCAGTAAGGTTTGTCTTTGATGTTCTCTTCGTAGAATTTCACGATGTCGTCAAAGGTCAGTGCATCTACTTTCGGCAGGTTTTCCTTTGCTGGGTCGTCTGTGTAGCCTCTGTAGCCCAAGTCTACCAGTTCCATGGCTTTGTTGCGGAAGCTGGGGTGACTGGTCAGCATGGCTTGGCGGAGGTAGCTCTTGATGTTGTCGATACGTTCCGGATTTTTCGGCATGTCGTTGACGAGACCCATCAGTACGTCCAATGCATCGTTTGCCTTGTCGTTCTGGGTACCGATGTAGCCGCGCAGATAGCTTGCTTTTCCGGCTATGCCTTGCGTGCCGACGAATGCGTAGGCTGTATAGGCCATGGAGCGTTTTTCGCGGATTTCGTTCAGAACGATGCCGGTGAAGTCAAGACCGAAGTATTGGTTGAATGCGCTACGCAGCACGTCGTCCTTTTTGTCAGCCTTTTGCATCGGGATGTAGAGGTGGATTTGGGCTTGTTCTGCATCGTTGTTAGGCAGGAAGTAGACGGTGTTTTCGGTCACCGGCATCATGTCCTTTGCCTGTGGGGAGTTGGACGGGCGTTCGTTGGCCACCAATGGGAGGTTCTTGCTCAGGATATCGTATACTTGGTCGAAGGGGAGTGTTCCGGTGAAGAACACTTTTGCCTCGTAGTTGGAGGCGCGGTTGATGTCGCCCGTCAGTTCTGAAATCTGTAATTCGTAAATCTCCTTGTCGGTCAGTTCCTTGATGTAGTCTGATTTCTCTCCGTAGAGCATGTACTGCCGCAGTGCTTCGTTCAGGATGCTGACGTTGTCTTTGCGCTGCTGGCGCATACCCATTGCCGAACCTTTCAGACGTGCCAGTTGCTTTTCGTCCAGTTTTGGCATCAAAATCTGGCGTGAAAGTAGCTGGCAGGCTTGCGGCAGGGTGGCTTCGTAGCCCTCCATGATGATGTAGAGGTTGTCATCATCGGCTGTCACGTGGCAGGTTGCGTTCAGCTTGCTGAGTTCTTCTTTCAACTCTTGCGGTTCGTAGGCCCCCATGATGCCTGCGTTGTTCATCAACTGGGCGGCATAGCCAAGTTTTGGGAATTCGCGTTCACCGGCTCCGTATTGTACAACCAACTGGAATACGTTATTCTCCTTGTTGGGTGTGTAGTACATCTTTGAACGGTCGTTCAGTTGCTTGATTTGCACTTCGCCGTAGTCTGCGAATTTCTCCTCCATCTGTCCGATGGGCAGGTTTTTGAATTGTGTTGCATAGAGCGATTCTTTTCCTATCGGAGGTTCTACGGGTTTGTAACCCGGCTTCTCAATCTTGGCGTTCTTGTCAGGCTTTCCTTTTTCGATATATAGGGCCAGGTAATTGTCTGACAGATATTTCTTGGCTACTCGCTTGATGTCGTCAGTGGTGATGGCCATAATCTTGTCCTTGTAATTGAGTATGTCGCCCAAGTCCTGCTCGTTGTAGAAGGCGTTCATCAGTATCATGGCCTTGTCCTCGTTCGACTCCATTTCCAGGTCGAACTGGCGGCATTTCTCGGCTTTGATGGCATCAATTTTCCAGTCCTCGAATTCTCCGTTGGCGATTTGCTGGATGGCTTTCAAGGCTTTCTTTTCGGCGCTCTTGGTCGACTCGAAACGGCGCTGGTTTTCGTCGTAGAGGGGAATGGCCGCTACGATGGCGCGTCCTTGTTCGCGGAAAGTACGGGTGTAGGCTCCGGCGCTGGTCAGTTCACCGTCCAGTACCAGCTTGTCCATAGTTCCGGTCTGACTGTTGTTGTTCAGCAGTGCCAGGGCGATGTCCAGAGCGTCTTCGTCGGGATGTCCGGCAGGTACTCCATTGAATACCATTGCCACTTGCGGGTAGAATCCTACTTTAGCCGAATACTGTTTGCGGCCCTTTATTTCGAGGTTCTGGTAGACCTTGCGCTCGGGTGAGGGTTTAGCAGCCAGACGTCCAAAGGCGGCATTGATGCGTCCGCTGATTTGTTGGGCTTTGATGTTTCCTACGAGTACCAGTACCATGTTTTCGGGGACATACCATTGTTCGTAAAATTCAATCAGCTTGCTCAGGCGGGGATTCTTCAGATGTTCGGGCAGGCCGATGATGGAACGGGAGTAAGGATGTCCCTCAAAAGCTTTCTCCATCACGAACTGGTTCTGTGCACGTCCCTGGTCATCTTGTGAACGGTTATATTCTTCGTACACGTTTTCTAGCTCCGACTGGAAGGAACGGAATACGGGATGCAGGAAACGTTGTGAGGAGATTTCCAGCCATTTGTTTATCTGATAGGCAGGGAAGGAGCTGTGATAGAAGGTCCAGTCATAGTAGGTGCCTGCATTCACCCCTTTGGCACCCATGCTTTCCATCAGGTTGGAGTATTCGTTGGGAAGTCCCAATTTTCCAGCTTTGACGGTCAGCTCATTGATTTCCTTGCTGATGGCTTCTTTTTTTGCCGGGTCGGCTTCTTCGGCCATCTGGTCGTACTTGGCGATGATTTCCTTGTAGATCGGTTCTTCTTCCGTCCAGTTCAGCGCGCCTATCTTGTCTGTTCCTTTAAACATGACGTGCTCCAGGTAGTGTGCAAGTCCCGTGTACTCTTCGGGGTCGTTGATGGAACCGGCACGTACGCCTACCAGTCCGAACACGTCCGATTTGGATTCATCTTCCCATATATATACGGAAAGACCGTTCTTCAGCTTGAACGCCTTCAGTCCTTGTCCGAAGGAGGGCAGGGAAATGATAAGGGTAGTCAGCAGAAGAAGTGACTTAAATTGAAATGATTTCATAAAATAAAGTGTTTTTATGTAATAAAAGTGTTTTCCTATATGTAGGCAAAGCTATAAAAAAATCACGTAACATTTACGAAATCTTCGGAAAAATGATAGTTTTCAGTATATAATATCACCCGTAAACTATCAGAGAGGGGGGTGTAAACTGTCAAATGATAGTTTTCACCCCTAATAAAAACCGTATTCCGTCCCCCGGGGCTTCAAATCTTCCTTATACTTGCAATCGTAAAACCTAAACCATTATTAACTATTTAAAAATTGAGCAAAGTATGAATACTTACAGTTTTAGAAAAGATTTGCTTGCAGTGCAAGAAGAACTGCTTCGCTTTGCATACAAGTTGACAGCCGACCGGGAAGAAGCGAATGATTTGTTGCAAGAGACATCTCTCAAGGCTTTGGATAACGAAGACAAATTTGAACCCGACACCAATTTCAGAGGTTGGATGTATACCATTATGCGCAACATCTTTATCAATAATTACCGGAAAATAGTTCGCGAACAGACTTTTGTGGACCAGACGGACAATCAGTATCACCTCAGCATGCCCCAGGACTCTGGTTTTGCCAGTACCGAGGGTGCCTACGACCTGAAAGAAATGCATCGCATCGTCAATGCCCTTCCACGCGACTATAAAGTCCCTTTCTCCATGCATGTGTCCGGTTTCAAGTACCGCGAGATTGCCGAACGCCTCGGCCTTCCGCTCGGAACGGTGAAAAGCCGCATCTTCTTTACGCGCCAGAAGTTGCAGGATGAACTGAAAGATTTCATCTGATAATAATTTGATAGTAGCAATATGATATATAACATATTGCTTATGATGAATTTTTAAGGGTTATTCATGACTATATGTCAGAATAATCCTTTATATTTGTATATGTTAAGTTAACCGAAGGAAAATCTCTTATTATTGACTATGATGAAAAAGGAAATTAAATTCAGTCTTGTTTACCGGGACATGTGGCAGTCGTCCGGTAAGTATCAACCCCGGGTAGACCAGTTGGTACGTATTGCTTCGTTGATAGTTGAAATGGGTTGTTTTGCACGCGTTGAAACAAACGGAGGAGCTTTTGAGCAGGTAAACCTTCTGTATGGTGAAAATCCCAACAAGGCTGTACGCGCCTTTACCGCACCTTTTAGGGAAGCAGGCATACAGACGCATATGCTCGACCGCGGGCTAAATGCACTGCGCATGTATCCCGTTCCGGCAGATGTGCGCCGGCTGATGTACAAGGTGAAGCATGCCCAGGGTGTGGACATTACCCGTATCTTCTGCGGATTGAACGAGACGCGGAATATAATTCCTTCTATCAAATATGCTCTGGAAGCGGGCATGATACCGCAGGCTACGCTCTGCATCACGTATTCTCCCGTCCATACGGTGGAATACTATGCCAGTATTGCCGACCGGTTGATTGAAGCCGGGGCACCTGAAATCTGCTTGAAGGATATGGCGGGCATCGGACGTCCGGGTATGCTAGGACAGCTTGTCAGAACCATTAAGGAGAAGCACCCCGATGTGCTGATACAATACCACGGGCATAGCGGTCCCGGACTTTCCATGGCTTCCATTCTCGAAGTCTGTGAGAACGGTGCCGACATCATCGATGTGGCGATGGAACCCATGTCGTGGGGCAAGGTTCATCCGGACATCATCTCCGTGCAGGCCATGCTGAAAGACCTGGGTTTCCAAGTGCCCGACATAAACATGAAAGCCTACATGAAAGCCCGTGCCATGACGCAGGAGTTCATTGACGAGTTCTTGGGTTATTTCATGGACCCCACCAATAAACATATGTCCTCACTCTTGCTGAAGTGCGGTTTGCCGGGTGGCATGATGGGCTCCATGATGGCCGACTTGAAGGGAGTGCATTCCGGCATCAACATGATACTGCGCGGTAAGAACGAGCCGGAACTCAGTCTGGACGACCTGCTCGTCATGCTGTTCGACGAAGTGGAATATGTATGGCCCAAGCTGGGTTATCCTCCTTTGGTGACTCCTTTCAGCCAGTATGTGAAGAATGTGGCTTTGATGAACCTCATGCAGCAGGTAAAGGGAGAGGAGCGTTGGACGATGATAGACAACCATACGTGGGACATGATTCTGGGCAAGAGTGGACGCCTCCCCGGTACTTTAGCGCCCGAGATAGTGGAACTGGCTAAGTCCAAAGGCTTTGAGTTCGTGGATACGGACCCGCAGCTGAACTACCCGGATGCTCTGGATACATACCGGAAAGAGATGGACGAAAACGGTTGGGAATATGGCGATGATGACGAGGAACTCTTCGAGCTTGCCATGCACGACCGGCAGTATCGCGACTATAAATCCGGCGTTGCCAAGAAACGTTTTGAGGATGACCTGCAGCGTGCCAAGGATGCGGCGATGGCCAAAAACGGATACTCGGAAGAAGAAATCAAGAAGCTGAAGCGTGCCAAGGCAGACCCGATAATCGCGCCTTCCAAGGGGCAAGTGCTTTGGGAGGTTTCCGTCGAAGGTCCTTCTTCTGCTCCTTTCATCGGACGCAAGTACCAGCATGATGAGGTGTTCTGCTACATCTCTACGCCGTGGGGCGAATACGAGAAGATATGGACCGGATTTACCGGACGTGTGGTGGAAGTCTGTGCCAAGCAAGGGGATGTGGTCAATAAAGGGGATGTGATTGCTTATATCCAGCGAAGTGATATTTTTGCATAAAGTGGAGGATGACTGTTTTTCAGTCATCCTTTATCATCCAGCCATTTCTTGATGGTTTCCTTCAGCACTTCTTGAGTGAAGGGTTTGGTAAGGAAGTCGTTGCAACCTGCTTCCAGGGCAGCTTGCTTGTCGTGCTCGTAGGCATAGGCTGTAAGGGCGATGATGGGGACGTCCGGTACCAGTTCACGGATGATGCGAGTGGCGTCGATTCCGCCAAGGTTGGGCATTTTCATGTCCATCAAGATGAGGTCGGGGTGGACTTCCTCGAACATCGTTACGGCTTCCATGCCGTCTTTGGCATGTTTCAGCCGATAGAGTCGGCCTAAAATGGCGTTAATTAGGATGAAGTTGCTTTCTGTATCTTCGGCAATCAGGATGGTCTTGGAAGGAGGGGTAGGGAGTGCTCCGACCTCTTCATTCTTCGGGGAATCTCCGGGGGCTGCATTTTTGCCCCTCTGCTCTGTGGAGTGTGTCTCTGCTGTCGTTTCCTGGTTGTCCTCTTCTTTCTTTTCCGCCTCTGTTTTGCTGGTGGATTCCAGCGGGAGAACAAAAGTAAATGTGGTGCCTTTACCCACCTCTGAAGTGACGGATATGTTGCCACCCAGACGTTCGATGATGGTTTTGCAGATAGAAAGTCCCAATCCGGTGCCCTGGGCAAAGTTGTTCACCTTGACGAAACGTTCGAATACCCGGTCCACCTTGTCCGGTGCAATGCCCATACCCGTATCGGTGACGTGGAATGCTACATACTTGCCTTCCCGGCGATACCCGTAACTGATGTGCCCGGTGGTGGTGAACTTGAAGGCATTGCCTATCAGATTGGAAATGACCTGGAAAATCCGGTTCTTGTCTCCGTCAATCACGATATTCTCGTCAGAGGGTTCGTATATCAGTTCCACTCCTTCGGGACAGCGGAAAATATGTGCGTCGTGTATCTCCTTGCAGAGTGGATGGAGGCGTACGGGCGTGATGGTGAACTCCACGATGCCCGATTCTATTTTTGATAAGTCGAGGATTTCGTTAATGAGCTGGAGCAGGCGTTCGTTGTTCGATTCCACTATTTCGTAATAGCCTAGCCGTTCTTCCTCGTCGGTACTTTCGGCAATAATTCGTGAGAAGCCTACAATGGCATTGAGCGGTGTGCGTATCTCGTGGCTCATGTTGGCGAGAAAGGCAGATTTGAGCCGGTCGGAGGTCTCGGCTTTCTCCTTGGCTACGAGCAGTTCCCGTTTCATCTGTTCCATTTCCGTGATGTCCCATTCGATGTTCAGCAGGATGGGGGAGAAGTCGTTGCTTTCAATCTTCATCTTCCGTTTGTCCAGATAGATGGGATTTCCGTTTCCGTCGCGTTCTTCCGCAATCCAGTGCATCTCTTTGCCGGTTCTGGCTATTTCGATGTCTTGCGCCCTCTTTTCCTGAGCAGTCTCCAGAGGATAAAAATCGAAGTCGTCCTTTCCCAATGCCTCTTGTATGGGGATTTCGCGGTTATACGATTCGCGGTTGCGGTAGAGGTACTTGAAGTTGTTGTTGATGTCCTTCACAACAATGCCTGCCGGGAGGTTTTCGATGATTTTGTCCAAAATCTGGTTGAACTGTTTGATTTGCTGCTCATGCCGGATGCGTGTCGATACGTCTCTTCCGAATGTCCAGATGGTTCCTTCCCCTTTGTCGCTTGTCACCCAATAAGCGTTTCCTTCAATGGCGAGTACTTCCGGACGCTTGGGCAGCGGATGGTAGACGATGTATCCGTGGTTCGTCTCTCCACGTTTGACACGGTTGGCAAACTCTTTCCAGGATGTTTCATCCCTGCCGTATGAGGGCAGGTCGTATATCTTCATCCGGGTGATGTCTTGGCCATTACCGATGCCATGCCGTTCCTTGAAGCAACGGTTGCAGAATATCAGCGTGCCGTCTTCGTGTGCCGAATAAATGTCCTCGGTGGAGTTGTTGATGGCATGTGTCAGCAGATTGATGTCGTTGCGCCGTTTCTGTATGTCGGTAATGTTCTGTATGTATCCTTCTATAGTGACATTCCCGTCTTTCTGCCGTTCGCGGGCAAACGCTTTGAGGCGGATATAGAAAATGTTTCCTTTGAGGAAGATGCGGTAGTCCACGCTGTTTTCCATCTTGCCTTTCAGATTCTCTTTCATCCAGCCGGTAAAGCTTTTCCGGTCTTCAGGAAGGATAAGTTCCAGATAATTGTCCATATTGATGTGCTGCACCTCTTCCGAACACATGATACCCGTATGGCCTGCATAACAGAATATGCGGGTCTGGGTATCGTATTGCCAGTTTCCGATGAGGGCGGCCTTTTGTATTTCGTTGAGCTCGTGGTTTTTCTTTTCGAGTTCCAGTTTGCGCTGGCTGCGTTCTGTGATGTCGCGGTACTGGCAGAGGACCATGCCGTCGTACGGGTACATGATGCATTTAAAGTAATAGGTAGTGTGACCCAGTGTCATTTCGTAATTATGGACTGAACGTACCTTTTGCGTCAGTACCTTCTTGAACTCCGGATATACTTGGTAGTAAGTGGACGGCGGTATCAGTTGGAACAGATTCTTGCCCAGCAGCTTTTCTTCCTTCATGAACCAAAGGTTTACATTGTGCACTGCGATGTCCATGCAAATACCGTCCCGGTTCAGAAGGAGCATGGTATCTGACGTCAGCTTCAACAGTCTCTCGGCGTTTTCAGCTTGTTTCAAAATGTTTTTCATTCTTACAGTATTAGTTTCATACCCTTCTGGCCTTCTCCCATGCGCCGCTTGCATTGCCTGTGCGCTTGTGCAGGTAGTTGAATCCTCGTATGACGTTGACGTTCATGAAGAGGAAATAGTAGGGGATGAAAAGTATCTTGTTTTTTATATGCTTCATTGAAAGGTAGTACCCCCAACTTCCCATGAGGTAGAAAAGAGCTTGTAACAGCCAGATGATGGCATACAGTAATGGCGTGCTTGTCGTAAAGATGAGAATTGTGTTGAGGGGAAGCAATAGGAACAATAGGATAGGAGTGAGCGACCAGCGCAGCACCCGGTGGGAAATATATTGGAAACAGAATGTGCCGTAACGGAATGGGTTGAGCAGCGGACGCAGCCGCCAGATGGATTGCAAGCCCCCGGCAGCGATGCGCACCTTGCGCTTTTCTTCTTCGCGCATGTCTGCCGAGCCGCTTTCTACGGCATAGGCATTGGCACAATAGGCAATGGTGTGTCCCTGCATGACGATGCGCAGGGAGAGTATGAAGTCGTCGAGCAGCGTATCTGTCTGCATTTCCTCGAACAGCTCGCGGCGCACGGCAAACAGTTCACCCGCTGCGCCTACTGCCGAATAGAGGCGTGCGTCGAGCGCTTTGAGGGTGGATTCGTATTTCCAGTATAGCCCTTCTCCCCCCGAGGCAGCATTGTCCTTGCTTTGCACGGCGATACGTTTTTCGCCTGCCACGCATCCCACTTTAGGGTCGGTGAAGGCATGCACTATCTCCCGCAGGGCTTCGCGGTTGAGGTGAGTATTGGCATCGGTGAACACGACAAGGGGCGTTTCTACGAAATGTATACCGCGGTTCAGGGCGGCTGTCTTGCCTTGGCGTTGGGGTTGGTGGAGGACGATGGCTTGCGGCCAGTGGGAGAGGCGTTCGTTGGTATGGTCGTTGCTGCCGTCGGTCACCCAGAGGATGCGTAGCTTGTCGGCGGGATAATCCAGCTCCAGGCAGTTGCGCATTTTTTCATCCACTACATCTTCTTCGTTGTAGGCGGCGATAAATAGCGTCAATGGGGGTAAAGCATCGTCGGCAGGCATCGGACGGGGCGCAGGCTTACGGAAACATTCTTTTATCTTGACCAGGATATATAATAGTATACCATATCCTATATAAGTATAGAACACTATGAATAAACTTATCCAGAAGAGTACTTCAAAGGCTTTCATGTATCCGCTCGTTTGCTTTCTTTTTTGATAAAAAGAAATGTGATTGCCAAAAGTATGGATAATCTTTTACCGATGCAAGAAAAAGAAAAGAAAAATAAAATGTTTGTTTCTCAAGGGGTAATGTTTGTTTCTCAAGGTGTTTCGATGTTATAAGGAAGTGGGCTTCCTATAGAGGTGAGCTTGAATAACCTTTTGAGTGAGAGGAGATTAAAGGCTTTCAATCATCATTCTCCATAGGAAAGGGATGGGCAGGTAGGCAGGGCGTTACTCAAAACGCTTCTGTCATATTGAAGTAAAACAACATCTGGTTGTTTACCGTGTTTTTGCCTAAATCCAGGCGGACGTTCATGCGTGGCTGTACCTCAATGCGCAGACCTACACCATAGTTGGGCAGTACACCCTCTATCTTGCCGGGAGTGGGGCCCATGAAGCCGCAGCCGGTCCAGGCTACAAACCCTATGTGGTTGAGCATCCGCTTCAACCAAGTGCTGCGGTCGGTATTGAGCATCTGTCTGTACTCCGCCATGACCACATGCGAGGACTTGTCGCGATATTGCCCCATGTAGTAGCCGCGCAGGTCGAAAGGCGTTCCGGTGAGGGCATATTGCGTCAGAGGGACGTCGCCGAACACGTTCTTGGTCTGTGCCGTCCACGCAAGTACCCTGCGCTTGCCCAGTGATTTGTATTGGCGGTAGTCTATCTCCAGGCGGTAGAAGGTCTGGTCGCTGCCGATGAACTTGGCGTACATCATGCCGCGGAAATCCAGATACATGCCACGGTAGGCGTTGGCAGGGACGTCACGGCTGTCGTATGTCAGCAGGAAACCGAGGCCGGAGTTGAAGTTGTTATAGCCATTGACCGTACCGCCTGCCTCTTTGTACGAGGGTTCGTCCACCAGGAACTTGCCGGGCTCCGTCAAGTGGTCGTAATTGATGTCGATTTGAGGTCCGGCAAAGATATTGCTGTTACCCAGTCGGAAAAGGAACCAGGGGTTGATTTGCACGCCGCTGTACCGGTATTTGCTGGTACTGTCGCTTCGTACATAATCTTTATTGGTATTATAGCCGATGCCGTAAAAGTTTTCTTCCGTATTTTTATAGCTGAACTTTCCGAAGATACGGAAACGGTCGCCCTTAAAGAAGAGTTGCGGTTTGGAGAAGAGATTGATGCCACCGTTGAACATGAAGGCGATGGCCATGGGCACTACGGAGCGCAGCTGCGTGGTATCGCTGGGGTTCATGCGGAAGGTCATTAGGGCGCTTCCTCCCAGCACGGCACCGAAGTCGGGGGTGTAGCTGGGTCCGCCCAGAATATTGTAATGCAGATTCCGACGCGCTACCTTTTGCTTGCGTAGTTCTTTTTTGGTCAGTGCAGGAACGCTGTCGTTTGTGGCGGCCGCAGTCTGTTCCTGGGCATAAAAGGTGGTGGCGAACAGCACCAGTGCGATAATGCTTAGTATATATCTTTTCATGTCGTACGAAATGTGGGTGCAAAGGAAACTATTTTATCCCGAATAGTTTTCACTGTAATAGATAATAAATCTAAAGATGTCACTAAAATTATCAAAAAAGACATTACTTTTGTCTGCTTCACGAAGCAAGACATCAATAACTAAAAACACATAATCTGAATGAAGAAACGATTTTTATCTGTAATTGTTCTGAGTGCCGCACTGTTCTCTGTGCAGGCACAAGAGGGAAAAGGGGGTATCAGCCCCGAAATGCTTGGACAAATCAAGCAAAGTTATCAAGGCACGGCTGCCGACAAGGCGCTCCGCAATGCCATAGGCAATAATGACATCCGTAAACTGGCACTCAACCAGGAGAATATGCAGGGCATGGATACCCACTTCTCCATCAAGGTAGAATCCAAAGGCATCACTGACCAGAAGTCGTCCGGTCGTTGCTGGCTGTTTACGGGGCTGAATGTGATGCGTGCCAAGACCCTTGCCGAATACGGTTTCCAGTCTTTCGAGTTCTCCGAAGTCTATCCCTTCTTCTGGGACCAGTTGGAGAAGGCAAACCTCTTCTTGCAAGGCATCATCGACACCTCCAAGAGTCCCCTGACTGATAAGACCGTAGAATGGCTCTTCCAGCATCCGCTGAGCGATGGGGGTACCTTTACCGGTGTGGCCGACATTGTTTCCAAATACGGCCTTGTTCCCAAAGATGCCATGCCCGAAACAAACAGCAGTGAAAATACCTCCCGCATGGCCAACCTCATCTCTCTGAAGCTGAAAGAGTATGGTCTGCAACTGCGTGACATGGCTGCCGCCGGTGCCAAGCCCGAAGCTCTGGAGAAGGAGAAAACTACGATGCTCGGAACCATCTACCGCATGCTGGTGCTGAACCTCGGTGTACCTCCCACGGAGTTCGACTATGTCCGCCACGATGCCAAGGGTAATCCTGTGGAGACAGAGCATCACACTCCCATGTCTTTCCTTGAGAAATATGGAGACAAACAACTGCTGACCAACTACGTAATGCTGATGAACGACCCCAGTCGCGAGTATTACAAGTGCTATGAAATAGACTATGACCGCCACCGTTACGACGGCAAGAACTGGACTTATGTCAACCTGCCCGTAGAGGACATCAAAGAGATGGCCATTGCCTCCTTGAAGGACAGCACCATGATGTACTTCTCTTGCGATGTGGGCAAGTTCCTGAACTCCGAACGCGGTCTGCTCGATGTGAAAAACTATGACTACGAATCACTGATGGGCACCACCTTCGGGATGGACAAGAAGCAACGTATCCAGACTTTCTCCAGTGGCTCTTCCCACGCCATGACCTTGATGGCCGTTGACTTGAACAAAGACGGAAAGCCCTTGAAATGGATGGTAGAGAACAGTTGGGGAGCCGCTTCCGGTTATCAGGGACATCTCATCATGACCGACGAGTGGTTCAATGAATACATGTTCCGTCTGGTAGTGGAGACAAAGTATATTCCCGCCAAAGTGATGGAACTGTTTAAACAAAAGCCCGTCCGCCTGCCGGCATGGGACCCGATGTTCGCTGAAGAAAAGTGATGATAAGGATTAGGGGTTAGGGATTAAGGATTAGTGGGCTGCACTATGATTCCGCAGGGTATTAATCCCTAATCCTTAACCCCTAATCCTTGTTCTCGTGTTCGTTAACGAAAGGGATTACGGAAATTTCTCCGTAATTCCTTTCTTTTTTACTCTTTATTCACGTTCTTTTTTGCTACTTTTGCGGCAAATTAATGAAACCATTATTTTAAATAAACGCATGGCAAATGTAATTAAGTTACGTAAAGGCCTTGACATCAACCTGAAAGGCGCTGCTGCCCAGGAACTTGTGTCTGTTAAGGAACCGGGATTCTATTCGCTGGTTCCCGATGACTATACAGGCATCACTCCGAAAGTGGTGGTCAAAGAGCAGGAATATGTGATGGCCGGGGGACCCTTGTTTATCGACAAGAATCATCCTGAATTGAAATTTGTTTCGCCCGTTAGCGGCGTAGTGACAAGCGTGGAGCGTGGTGCACGCCGCAAGGTGCTGAACATCGTCGTAGAGGCTGCCACTGAGCAAGACTATGAGGAATTCGGCAAGATGGACCCGTCCAAGATGAGCGGCCAGCAAGTAAAAGAAGCTCTTTTGCAAGCAGGTATGTTCGCTTTCATCCGCCAACGTCCGTACGACGTTATCGCTGATCCGACGGTAACTCCGAAAGCTATCTTCATTTCGGCTTTCGACAGCAATCCGCTGGCTCCCGATTTTGAATTCGCGCTGAAGGGAGAAGAAGCAAACTTCCAGACGGGACTCGACGCTTTGTCAAAGATGGCAAAGACGTATCTGGGTATTAGTGTAAAACAAAAGTCTGCTGCTCTTGTGCAGGCAAAGAACGTTACCGTAACAGCTTTCGACGGACCACATCCGGCAGGCAACGTGGGTGTACAGATTAACCACATCTCTCCGGTAGTGAAGGGTGAAACGGTCTGGACCATCAGTGCCGAAGCCGTGCTCTTCATCGGACGTTTGATGAATACCGGTCGTGTGGACATGACTCGCACGGTGGCTGTAACGGGTTCCGAAGTGTTGAAACCCGCTTATTGCAAGCTGAAAGTCGGCGCTCTGTTGACGAACGTTTTCAAAGGTAACGTGACTGCCGACAAAGACCTCCGCTACATCAGCGGTAACGTGCTGACCGGTAAGAAAGTTTCTCCGAACGGCTTCCTCGGCTCTTTCGACAGCCAATTGACCGTTATTCCCGAAGGAGATGAAATCCATGAAATGTTGGGTTGGATTATGCCGCGTTTCAATCAGTTCAGCGTCAACCGCTCTTACTTCAGCTGGTTGATGGGCAAGAAGGAATATGTGATAGATGCCCGTATCAAGGGTGGTGAACGTCACATGATTATGTCCAACGAATACGACCGCGTATTTCCGATGGACATCTTCCCCGAATACTTGGTGAAAGCAATCATTGCAGGTGACATCGACCGTATGGAGGCTCTGGGCATCTACGAAGTAGCTCCCGAAGACTTCGCTCTCTGCGAATTCGTATGTTCTTCCAAGGTGGAAGTGCAGCGCATCGTACGTGCAGGGCTCGATATGCTTCGTGCCGAAATGGCATAATCGGGGCGTATGGCAAATCGTAAATTGTAAATCGTAAAATCGTAAATATATTAATGAAAGCGTTAAGAAATTATCTCGACAAGATAAAGCCGAACTTTGAGGAAGACGGCAAATTCCACGCATTTCGTTCGGTGTTTGATGGCTTCGAAACATTCCTGTTCGTGCCCAATGCCACTTCGAAATCGGGAACGCATATTCACGACTCCATTGACAGCAAACGCATCATGTCGATGGTGGTCATTGCGTTAGTACCGGCGCTGCTGTTCGGTATGTATAACGTAGGTTACCAGCATTTCCACGCTACCGGTGCTGCCGGAGGCTTCTGGGAAATGTTCATCTACGGTTTTCTGGCTGTATTGCCAAAAATCATTGTATCTTATGTAGTAGGTCTCGGCATTGAGTTCGTAGTGGCTCAGTGGAAGAAGGAGGAGATTCAGGAAGGTTTCCTGGTTTCCGGTATCTTGATTCCGATGATTGTTCCGGTAGATTGCCCGCTGTGGATTCTGGCGGTGGCTACTGCATTTTCTGTAATTTTTGCTAAGGAAGTATTCGGTGGTACGGGTATGAACGTGTTCAACGTAGCTTTGATTACCCGTGCATTCTTATTCTTTGCTTATCCTACGAAGATGTCCGGTGATGCCGTTTGGGTATCGGGCGACAGTATCTTCGGTCTGGGACAGTCGGTAGATGGTCTGACGGTAGCTACTCCGTTGGGTGCAGCCGCTACCTCGGGCGCCGTTCCGGAGTTCTCCTGGGACATGGTGACCGGCCTTATTCCGGGTTCTATCGGTGAGACAAGCGTTATCGCCATCGCTCTGGGTGCCATTCTGCTGTTGTGGACGGGCATTGCAAGCTGGAAGACGATGTTCTCCGTATTCGTAGGCGGTGCCTTCATGGCATGGGTGTTCAATGCAATCGGTCCCGACACTCCGATGGCACAGATGCCTTGGTACGAACACCTCGTGCTGGGCGGTTTCTGCTTCGGTGCCGTGTTCATGGCTACCGACCCCGTTACATCGGCACGTACAGAGACCGGTAAGTATATCTTCGGATTCCTGATTGGTGCCATGGCTATCATTATCCGTGTGCTCAACCCCGGTTACCCCGAAGGTATGATGCTTGCCATCCTGCTGATGAATATCTTCGCTCCGCTGATTGACTACTGTGTGGTACAGGGCAACATCAGCCGTCGCGAGAAACGTGCAATCAAGTCTAACAATTAAATACCGGAAAAGAAATGAATACCAATAGTAATAGTTATACTATCATTTATGCTTCGGTAATGGTTGTTATCGTTGCATTCCTGCTGGCATTCGTAAGTTCTTCCTTGCGCGAGACGCAGAACAAGAATGTGGAACTTGACACGAAGAAGCAGATTCTTGCTGCACTCAACATCAAGGACGTGAAGGATGCCGAAGTTGAATATAATAAATATGTAAAGGGCGATATGCTGATGAACGTTGACGGTACTCTGACAGAGAATACCGGTGCATTTGCTACCGCTTACGAGAAGGAAGCCAAAGAAAATAACCGTCTGCACGTATTCGTGGCAGAGGTTGACGGTGAGAAGAAATATGTATTTCCCGTTTACGGTGCCGGTCTTTGGGGCGCTATCTGGGGATATGTTGCGCTGAACAGCGACAAGGATACCGTTTATGGTGTTTACTTCTCTCATGCCAGTGAGACTCCGGGTCTGGGTGCCGAAATCGCCAGCACGCATTTCCAGGGAGAGTTCCCCGGAAAGAAAACGTTGGAGAACGGCGAGGTGGCTCTCGGTGTTGTAAAGAACGGCAAGGTCGAGAAACCTGACTATCAGGTGGACGGCATTTCCGGTGGTACCATCACTTCTGTAGGTGTGGATGCCATGTTGAAGGCTTGTCTGAGCAGCTACAAGAACTTTTTAACTAATAATAATGAGGAGGAATAAGAATATGGGACAATTGTTTTCAAAGAAGAATAAAGAAGTATTCTCTACTCCGCTGGGATTGAACAACCCCGTTACCGTGCAGGTATTGGGTATCTGTTCTGCTTTGGCTGTTACTGCCAAACTGGAGCCTGCCATTGTGATGGGTCTTTCAGTGACGGTGATTACAGCATTCTCCAATGTAGTGATTTCACTGCTGCGCAAGACGATACCCAACCGTATCCGTATCATCGTTCAGCTGGTGGTTGTTGCCGCGTTGGTAACTATTGTAAGTGAGATTCTGAAAGCTTTTGCTTACGATGTAAGTGTGCAGCTTTCTGTATATGTAGGTCTGATTATTACCAACTGTATCCTGATGGGACGCTTGGAAGCATTTGCCATGCAGAACGGTCCCTGGGAATCTTTCCTTGACGGTGTGGGTAATGGTTTGGGATATGCCAAGATTCTGGTAATCGTAGCCTTCTTCCGCGAGCTTCTGGGTTCGGGAACGCTGCTCGGTTTCAACATCTTGAACTATGAACCTCTGCAGAAGTTGGGCTATGTGAACAACGGCTTGATGCTGATGCCGCCAATGGCGTTGATTCTCTGCGCTTGCATCATCTGGTATCAGCGTGCACGTCACAAAGAATTGCAGGAAAAGCAGTAATAAATAAATGAAGAATGAAAAATGAAAGAATGAAAAATGGGCTGCTCTGCTGCAGTACAAGTTCTCATTGCTTTAATTCTTTAATTCTTTAATTCTTAATTTATCGAAGAGATATGGAACATTTAATAAGTTTATTCGTCCGCTCTATCTTTGTGGACAACATGATATTCGCGTTCTTCCTCGGTATGTGTTCTTACCTTGCCGTATCGAAGAATGTGAAGACTGCCGTAGGACTGGGTATCGCCGTAACTTTCGTGTTGGTGGTTACGCTTCCGGTCAACTATTTATTGCAGACCAAGGTGCTGGCTGCCAACGCAATCATTGAAGGCGTTGACCTCAGCTTCCTGAGCTTTATTCTTTTCATTGCTGTAATCGCAGCTATCGTTCAGTTGGTGGAAATGATTGTAGAGCGTTTCAGCCCTTCGCTGTATGCTTCACTGGGTATCTTCCTGCCGCTGATTGCTGTAAACTGTGCCATCATGGGTGCTTCCCTTTTCATGCAGCAGCGCATCACGCTGGGTGAGAGCGACCCGAAATTCATCGGTGGCATTGCTGATGCTGTCTCTTATGCGTTGGGCTCCGGTATCGGTTGGTTGCTGGCTATCGTGGGTTTGGCTGCCATCCGTGAGAAAATGGCCTATTCTGACGTTCCGGCTCCACTGAAAGGACTGGGCATCACGTTTATCACTGTAGGTCTGATGGCAATGGCATTTATGTGTTTCTCTGGTTTGAACATCTAAAAGAAAGGAATAAAACAATGGATATGAATATGATATTAGCAAGCATTGGAGTATTCCTCGTGGTTGTCATCCTGCTTGTTGTTATCCTGCTGGTTGCCAAGAATTTCTTGGTGCCTTCGGGTAATGTAAAACTGACTATCAATGGTGATAAGGAACTGGACGTAGCTTCCGGTTCTACATTGCTGAATACGCTGTCTGTAAACGGTGTGTTCCTTTCCTCCGCTTGCGGTGGTAAAGGTTCCTGCGGACAGTGCAAATGCCAGGTAATGGAAGGTGGGGGTGAAATCTTGCCTTCTGAGACCCCGCACTTCAGCCGTAAGCAAATGCAAGACCACTGGCGTCTGGGTTGCCAGGTGAAAGTGAAAGGCGATATGGCCATCAAGGTTCCCGAAAGCGTACTGGGCGTAAAAGAGTGGGAGTGCGAGGTTATCTCCAACAAGAATGTGGCTACGTTCATCAAAGAGTTCATCGTTGCATTGCCCAAAGGCGAGCACATGGATTTCGTTCCGGGTTCTTATGCGCAGATTAAGATTCCTAAATATTCGATGGATTATGATAAGGACATCGACAAGAGCCTTATCGGTGATGAGTATCTGCCTGCATGGGAGAAATTCGGTCTGCTGGGCTTGAAGTGCCGCAATGACGAAGAAACCATCCGTGCCTATTCTATGGCCAACTATCCTGCCGAAGGCGACCGCATTATGCTGACGGTACGTATCGCCACGCCTCCGTTCAAGCCGAAAGACCAGGGCCCGGGCTTCATGGATGTAATGCCGGGTATCGCTTCTTCTTATATCTTTACCCTGAAACCGGGTGATAAGGTAACCATGAGTGGCCCTTACGGAGACTTCCATCCGATATTCGACTCCAAGAAGGAGATGATGTGGGTCGGCGGTGGTGCCGGTATGGCTCCGTTGCGTGCACAGATTATGCACATGACGAAGACGCTGCACACTACAGACCGCGTGATGAATTACTTCTACGGTGCACGTGCATTGAATGAAGTGTTCTATCTGGAAGACTTCCTGCAGATTGAAAAGGATTTCCCCAACTTCAAGTTCCATCTTGCACTGGACCGTCCCGATCCGGCAGCCGATGCAGCGGGCGTGAAGTACACTCCGGGCTTCGTACACAACGTAATTTACGAGACTTACTTGAAAGACCACGAAGCTCCCGAAGACATCGAATACTACATGTGTGGTCCCGGCCCGATGTCGAAGGCTGTTGAGAAGATGCTCGACGACCTCGGCGTTCCGGCTCAGAACCTGATGTTCGATAACTTCGGTGGATAATCTTCCTTGTCCGTCTTGAGATAAAAAAACTCCGGCTTGGCCTTCAGGGCTTTGCCGGAGTTTTTTGTTCGGGGCATTTCCTCTCTATTGAAAGAAAGTGGAGTGGATTCTTCGTCGCTTTTTCTTTATTCCTTGATATGAATCAGTGCATTTGCCAGAATGGCTGTTACTTCTCCGGTGGTAATTCCTGTTGACACAGACCTCGTATGAATGGTTCTTGGTGAAGGAGAATGCGGTCTTTCAGAGTTTTCATGTTGGATGTTTTATTGAATGTTATCGTTTTCCTCTTCTGTTTCTTCTTGAATGGTATCTTTGGGCAGCAATCTTGGAGAAATGCGTTTCTTGGGAGTGAGGCTCATGCCTTTCAGCATTTCGGCTTGGCGCACTACGCTGCCGTTACCGTCCGAGAGCTGGTTGAAGGCTTTGTCGTAATCCCTTTGCAGGCTGGCCAGCCGGTCGCCGATACCGAGGAAGGTGTCGGTAAAGCCTGCAATCTTTTCATATAAGATGGTGCCGCGCTTGATGATGGCCTGCACATTCTTTACCTGGTTCTCCTTCTTCCAAAGGTCGAGCGAGAGGCGCAGGGCGCTAATCAGGTTGGTGGGGCTCATTAGTACCACCTTTTTGTTGTAGGCATATTCCCAGAGGTGGGCATCGCTTTGGATGGCGAGGAGGTAGGCACCTTCGGTGGGGATGAACATCATAACGAAATCCGGTGATTGGGCGTCGTAATGCGAGTAGTCTTTATGGCTGAGCTCGTCGATGTGGGAGCGGACAGATTGCAGGTGTGCTTTCAGGAAGTGTGCCTGCTCCTCCTTGCTTTCGGCAGAGGTGTAGGCAGCATAGGCAGTCAGCGACACTTTGGAGTCGATAATCATTTCCCGTTCGTCGGGGTATTTCACGATGATGTCGGGCTGCATCTTCTGCCCGCTTTCCTCGTTGATGATGGCTTCGCCCCGTTCGTCTTTTAGAAACTCCTGGCGGAAGTAGTGTTCGCCTTCAATCAGTCCGGAGGCTTGTAACAAACGTTCCAGAATCATTTCGCCCCAGTTGCCTTGCATTTTGGAGTCTCCTTTCAGGGCACGGGTCAGGTTGTTGGCATCTTCGCTGAGGCGGTTGTTCAGTTCCACCAGTTCCTTGATGCGTTCACCCAGCGAGAAGCGTTCTTTGGCTTCGGTGCTGTATACTTGTTCCACCTTTTGGCGGAAGTCCTTCAGGTTATCGCCCAGCGGGCGGAGCAGATTGCCCAGGTGTTCGGTATTCAGCCTGGTAAAGTCTTCGGCTTTGCTCTGGAAGATACGGTTGGAGAGATTCTCGAACTCGGTGTTCATGCGCTTGTGCAACGCTTCGGCTTCTTCCTTCTGCAGCTTCAATAATTCTATTTCCTTCTTTGTCCCGCTGATTTCCGCCCTCAGTGCGGCAGACTTGCGGTCTGCCGCCAGATAGCCGACTACGGTTCCGATGATTATCCCTATAATCAGTAATACTATCTCCATAAGTGTTTTGAAGTGTCCGCCTTATTGTGTCAATATTTCGTTTCCGTCTTCAGTAATCAGGATTTGGCTTTCCCATTGGGCAGAAGGCAGTCCGTCGTCTGTGCAGACGGTCCATCCGTCGGCTTCGTCGATAAAGACTTCGTAGCTTCCCATGTTAATCATCGGTTCGATGGTGAACGTCATGCCCGGCACTATCAGCATGCCCGTACCACGTTTGCCGAAGTGTTCCACATCCGGTTCTTCGTGGAACTTGACGCCGCAGCCATGTCCGCAGAGGTCGCGTACCACGCTGTATCCGTTCTTTTCCGCATGCTCCTGGATGGCGGCGCCTACGTCACCGAGGCGTGCCCAGGGCTGTGCGGTCTGTATGCCTATGTCACGGCATTCTTTGGTGACCTGTACCAGTCTCTGCATGTCGGGGCTGACTTCGCCAATCATGAACATGCGTGATGCGTCGGCAAAGTAACCTTTGTAAATGGTGGATACATCGACATTTACAATATCACCGCTTTTCAGGAATTCCCTGGTGCTGGGAATGCCGTGGCACACTACATCGTTGATGCTGGTACACACACTTTTGGGGAAGCCTTCGTACATGAAGGGGGCGGGGATGGCGTCGTGGTCTGTGGTGAAGCAATACACCATATGGTCAATTTCAGCTGTGGACATGCCTTCGCGAATGTTCTCGGAGAGATAATCCAGCAGGGCAGTGTTGATTTTGGCGCTTGCGCGGATACCGGCCAACTGCTCCTCGGTGCGGAGTGCGCTTCGCATCGGCAGTTTATATCCTTCTTTCTTATAATGTTGAATTTTGGCTTCTACTTCGTCGGAATAGTTTTTAGGAGTAAACCGGACTCCTTTCATGAACTTTTTCATTGTCTTTTCTTTTTTATGAGACTGCAAAAATACACAATAATGCAGGTGCTTGTACTATCAAGAGCCGAAAAAACATTCGTTTTCTTTATCCCGATACCAGCTTAGAGGGTATTCACCACTTCTATTTCGCTTCTTGAACTGTCTATCCTCCGTACTTGTATCTGGGTCTTTATGCGCTCTTTCAGTCCTTCCACGTGACTGATGATGCCTACCTTCTTGCCACCCATCTGGTGCAGTTTTTCCAATGTGTCCATAACGGTGTTCAGATAGTCGCTGCTCAGTGTGCCGAAACCTTCGTCGATGAACAGTGTGTCTACCGAGAGGCTCTGGCGGCTGAGGGAAGAAAGTCCGAGGGCAAGTGACAGAGATACCAGGAAGCTTTCGCCGCCCGATAAGGTGCATGCCGGACGTGCCGCACCTCCTTGATGGAAGTCGCGCAGCAGGATGGTGAGCGAACCGGCCTGGCACTCCAGTTCGTAGCGGTCGGTCAAGCGTTGCAGATAGAAATTGGCGCCTGCCAGCAGTTCTTTCAAGACGAAGCTCTGGGCTATGTTGCGGAAGTTCTTTCCCCGTTCGTCACCGAAGTGGCGGCAGAGGCGGTCCCACTTCAGATACTCTTCGCGCAGCCGGTCGGCACGTTCCTTTTCTTCCTTTATCCGGTCGATGTTGCGGGTGTTTTCTTCCAGGCGTAACTTCTGCTGGCCGATGGATTGGTTGCCGGCGGTTATCTTTTCTTCGAGATTCGCGATGAGTGCATCCAGGGTTTCGAGGTTTTCGTTTTCTTCTATTTCGGGCTTCCGGTTGATGTGCTCTTCCACTTGTCCGGTGGCCAGATGAAAGGAGGTCGATGCAGCTACTTCTTCCTCTTTAAGTGTCTGCAGTGAGGCACGCAATGCTTCTATCCGGGAGCCGGACCAAGCGGATAGGACGGTGATACGCTCCTCGTCGAGAGTGGGGTTGGCGGCATAGAACCCGGTTAAATCCTTTTGCAGCCTTGCCATTTGGTCTGCGGTGGAGGATATGCTTTGTTTCAGTCCGCTTGCTTGTGTATTCAGATTATTCCAGGCAATCCCCAGGTTCTTGATTTCCATTTCCTGTGTAGCTGCAGGTGCGTTGCGCCAGTCGGGGAATGCGGCATCGATGCTTTCCTTGTTGATGTTTATCCCTTCCAGCTCTTTGTGGATAAGGGCAATGGCGGATTTCAGTTCTCTTTGTTTTTCCTGCGCCAGCCGGTAGTTGCGCGTAGCTTGCGTCAGGCGGTCAATAAAGGAGAGGGGGGAGTTCTCCCATTCCGTGTTCCATCCTTCCCAGAGGATGTGGGGAGTGACGCGGTCCATGGTGGCACGTATGTTCTCTTTTTCGTTGGCGGTGAGCGACTCGTAATTGACGATGTTGTTTTTCAGCTCATTCAGCACTCTGTCGGCAGAGTTGAAGGCTTGGCGTGCAGCGTCCACATGTTTTTGGCATTCGTCCTTTTGCCGTTGCAGAGTTATGATTTGTGCGCTGAGCTTTTGAACTTCCGTGAGCTTTTCGTTCAGTTTGTCTGCTTCCAGCTTGTTCTCTTCCAGTAGCTTCTTCAGGGTTTCGCCGGTGGTTGTGGAGAGGCCGACGTCGTTGCATTGGGCGCATTTGGCCTGTGCGTCAGTACGGGCAAGGTTGTAGCTCCGGAGCGCTCTTGCTGTGGACTGACGGGCATTCTCTGCCAGCGTTCCGTAGGTATTGGATTCTGTCCGGTTGTTGTTCAATGCCTGCTCGGTTTCCTTGTATTCTTTCTCTTTTGTTTCCAGGGAGGTGCGTATGGGAGCAAGGACAGACTGGAAATCTTCATCTTTGCAAAGCGATTTTATTTCTTGTCCGCACACGGGGCAAGTATCCCCGACGACAAGCCGGGAGCGTGTTTCCTTTGCCCACTCTTCTACGGCTTCCTTTTGCTTGTCGTAGAGGGTGCGGATGTCATCATAACTTGTTTTCTTGCTGTCGAATGCCGTTTGCAGGAGGACGTATTGCTTTTGGCACGCCTCCACTTTGGCGTTCAAAGCCTTTTCGTTTTCCTTTGCCTCGTTCAGTGTCCTTTCCGTTTCAGCCAGTAAAGACAAGGCGCTCAATGCTTGCAGCAGGTTCTCCCGTCCGGCATCGAGTTTGTTTTTCTTGTCTTGCAGGGCAGGGCGGTCCATGGTTTCAAGCTGCTTGTTCCGGAGGTTTATTTCGTTTTGCAATGTATGGTTCTCTTGTTCTTTCCGGGTGAGGGCAGCTTCCTTGTCGGTACGCTCCTTGACTTTTACGGGTTGTTGCGCGGCAAGTCTTTCAAGGTGCGCGTTGTAGGTGCCGATGCGTGTTTGGGCATCGAGTGCGGATTTTAGGCCGGTAATGATGGATTGGCTTTGCTCGAACATGGGCAGTAAGGGCGAATGCTCTTGCAAGTACTTCTCGGCACGATGCAGCTTGTCTTCTTGCTCTTTCAGGAAACCGCATAGCCACTTGCTTCCTCCGTCCAGCCGGGCAAAGGATGCTCTTAACATTCCGGCTTGTGCATAGTTCTGTTGTTGTTGCTGTTGCTGCTGTTTCAAGGTAGAGAGCCAGTTGCGGGCGTCGGCGGTGGCATTCCATTCTTTAATCAGGAGTTCTTTCTGTTTGAATTCGTCCGATTGCAGTTGCGCTTGCTTCCCTTCCCACATCTTCTTTTGCTGTTCACGGGTGAGGAGGAGTTCGGAGTATTTCTTCAGCCAGTCCCGTTTTGCGAGGGCGGTAGTTTTCTGCTCATTGGCTTCCTTGACTCCGGCATTTTGCGTGGCTATGGCTTCCTTGATTGCAGTGACTTCTTCTTCTGCCAGGATGTGGATGCCTTCCAGCTTCCGGTTCTGGTTTTCGTATTCCGTCCGTCTTTCCTTGGTGGCGGCATATATTTCGGCACCTATTTCGGAGTAGATACTTGTACCGGTCAGCTTTTCCAGAATATCCGATTTTTCGCTTTCCTTGCTTTGCAGGAACTTGGTGAAGTCGCCTTGCGCCAGCATGGTGGTGCGGCAGAATTGTTCGAAGGTCAACCCCACTGCAGCTTGTATTTCCGCCTTTATCTCATTCTTTTTGTTGAGCTGTGCGCCGCTTTTATTGTTTTCCAGTGTCCAGCGCACATCCTGCACGGCTCCTGAAATCTTGCGGTGTGCCCGCGCCACGTACCATCGGGCGGTGTAGGGCATTTCGTTTGAGCCGGTAAACTCCAGCTCCGTCCATGCTTCACTGGTGTTACGGCGCATCAGTTGTCGGCTGTCGTTGATGGCAACATCTTCCTTTTTGGCAGAGAAAGTCTGGCTCAGGTCTTTGTATTTTTCGTTCTCGGCATGGTCCATGCGGGGCGTTTCGTTGTAGAGTGCCAGGCAGATGGCGTCGAGAATGGTTGTCTTCCCTGCACCCGTCTCGCCGCAGATAAGGAAAAGGGATTCCTCGCTTAGCGGTCCGTTCTCAAAGTCGATGACGGCATCTTCTATGGAGGCAAGGTTCTTTATGGTGAGTTTCTGGAGTTTCATGTTCCGGACAAATGATTAGGAGTTGTTCTTGCTTTTCACTTTTTGCATGACAGTCTCCATCAGCTGGCAAAGTTCTGGGTCCATCTCTTCTCCTTCGGTTTCGCGGTAGTAGAGTCTGGCTATTTCCAGGGGAGACATTTCCTGCATCTCTTGGATGGAGATAGGCTTGCTCTCGTCAGTGTCGGCCTGCCGCTCTCGGGTAGTCTTGATGTAGCAATATTTGCATGCCTTGCCTTTGGCGGCGTTCGAGGCTTTTTCGTTGCAGTCGGGGGGCAGGTAGCCTTTTGTCAGCACATTCAGACGGAGGTATGCAGGTTTCTCTTCCGGATATTCTTCCAGTAATTTCAAGGCGTCTTCGAAAGGTGTCGGGTCATGGGGAAGTGTGACGAGCGGAATCGGATTTTCAATTTCCCTTGTACTGATTTGTGGTTCTGCCCCTTTCTCCAACTCGATGATGGAGATGGAGTGCGGATAGGTTTCGTCGAAGCTGACGGGGAGGGGAGTGCCGCAATAGCGTGCGTGGTGATGACTGCCTTTGATGTCCTGAGGGCAATGGATGTGTCCGAGTGCCAGGTAGTCGTATCCTTCTCCCATAGCGCTGAGGGGAACATACTCTATTCCGCCAATACTCTCATCGTGCCCGCTACGGTCGCTGCCTTCAATGGAGAGATGGGCCATGAGGACGACGGGAAGCTGTGCCGTATTCCGTTTCTTCACTTCGTCCAGCAGTGCCTGGAAGAAGCGTGCCTGTCGTTGGTCGCGCGGTGTTTCAGTGTCCAGCAGGGGGAAGTTTTGCGGATAGACGTGGGGCACGGCAATGACGTAGCCTATTGTCTTTTTTTCATTGTTTATCTCGATGATGTGCTTGTCCAGATTCACTTCCTCGGCTGTACGTTCGATGTTTCCCACAACGTTCAAGCCGAAGTGCTGCCAGAGGCTGCTGTCTATCTCCAATTTGGAGCTGCTGTCGTGGTTTCCGGCGGTGACTACGATGGCCATTCCGGGGCAGGCTTGGTGAATGTTCAGCATGGCGTCGGTGTACATCTTCTGCGTGGCGGCAGCGGGAGAGGAGTAGTGGTAGATATCTCCGCTTACCACCATGGCGTCGGGCTGCTCTTCGGTTACTATGCGGGTGAGTTGCCGTAGGAAGGATTGCTGCTCGGCGGTGCGGTCGTAGTTGTAGAGGGTGTGTCCCAGGTGCCAGTCGCTGGTATGTAGTATTTTCATTGTTTTTGTTACTTCAATGGATGTGGGTTATGGTTTCCTTAGAATATAAATCTTGTGTGTTCCTCGTCCTTTGTAGTCGATGCCCGATTCGGGATTGGCTATCCATTCGCGCAACTCGCGGGAGGCGGCAGACTTCAATAAGCCGGTCAGTTGGCAATAGTCGGCTTGGGTCATGAAGCTGTTCTTTTCCAGGTATTTTTTTGCCCGTTCCAGCCGTTCCTGCGGAGAAAACACTTGTGAGGAGCGTTGGAATTTGTCGGTGGAACGTTTCAGGTGGCAATGGCGAGCGGTACGGTACAGTAGTTCTTTGTCCACCTTGAAATGTATGTCCTTCAGGCAGATGCTGACGGCGTTTCGCTTGGTGTCTCCTTCTTCGCCCGTCTCCCGTTCACGGTCTTGCCGCAGACCGAGGGCAGGGGTGAATACTCCTAAGTTGTCAATCTTCACGGAGTAACCTTGCCCCATTTGGTAGGCTATTTCGTCGGTGATGGCTTGCACCAGTCCGATGATGTCTCCTCGTGTGAAGGATGAGGCGTATGCTATCTTTTCGGTGATGGTTTCCAAGTCCACCTGCCCGTATAGTTTCATTCGTGGGTAGAGAATGCGTTTGCCGTCTTCTCCCGGCAGGTTCAGTTCCTGCATGTTGTATTCTGCCATGATGGTAGCGTTGTTATGAGGTTCGTTTGTTTATTGGGGCTTACAGAGTTTGTCCCAAGGTTGCGGATGTGTATGCCAAGGTTGGGGATTTCTATCCCAAGGCTTGGGATAGACAAACCAAGGGCGAAGGTAATTCTTTATCTCTATACTTGCAAACTTTACTATTAGTAGTTAGGAAGTTTTTTATTGGTAGTCGGGAAGTTTTTTGTTATAGGTTTGAGAGAGGAATTGAAAAAAACGTTATCTTTGTTACATAAGAGAAGTGCATGAATGATGAACAAAACTAAAATTAAGCGATATATGAAACATTATCCGGACTTATTATTGTTGTTTGCCTTATTGTCCGTTACCACAATGATTAAAGCACAAATATCGATAAGACCTTATAGCGAATGGGAAGCAACCCAGTTTGTTGCAGTGAACGGACATCAGCCCGAAGACTATGTAACGCCAGATAATAATTGGGAAATACTATACAATTTACGGACTCCACGTACTCAAGCCGAACTTCGTGAAATGGGTATTAAATGCTCTGATAGCCAATTATTGTTATTGGAAGTAGGTGGACTTGTCAGTAAAACAAAAGGAAAATGGAAAGCTACTATACCCATTCTCGACAAAGAACAGACCAATTCTCTAAGAAGCTTAAGTAAGGAGATTGCTGAATCCATGTATGTCAAAACAAAGGCAGACTTTATATCATTGGCACAAACTATCAGTGAAATGGGATTCAAGAACAATGTACTCTCACTTGTTTTTTCATACCTTCTGGATGGAAAAATGTGGACAAAGTTAGTCTTGTTTGAGGATGTTGACAATTATACAAGCTGGAGTGGCTGTTACTGGGTATTATACGAATCAAGAAATGGCTTTGCATGCGGTACGAATGGTTTCGGAGAACAGAATTTGATTTTGACTTACATCAATAGCGGCATTGCTCCTGACAACGACATTATGGACCATTGTGCTGATGAAATAGCACAGTTCGGAAAAGTAACAGATGCCAAACTCGTTTCTCAGTTAAAACCTTATGGGCTGGTAGATGATAATGGAGATGTATTATTTCCTATTATAAAGAAACGGCAAGACCGCTTTCATCAAATAACTGAAAAATTGGTAAACTCTATCAGTGCGGAACTAAAGAATAATTGTGGCTCCTTAGCAAGCCAATATGGTATTGACAATGAAAAAGTGGCAATGGTGATGCTGTACCATGAAGTCATGTGGGATTTGGTAGATAATCTGATTCAAGATAGGATAATCTTCACTCCAGCTATTTTCAAAGATGAAGAATCGAATAAAGAACGATTGAATGAAGTCGTTTTCTTCATAGAAGGAGGATTAATGCAATAATAATTCGATAGAGAAAAGGACATTTGACTTTGAAGAGTTTTCTGTAAATGTATTTCAAGTGCATAGAAAATAGCCAATTAAAAATAAAGAATTATGTACGAATGGGCCAATGAAATGAACTGTGCCGTAACTGTATGCGACACAAAGGGAATCATCCTATATATGAACGAGAAAGCATGCCGTACGTTTGCCAAACACGGTGACCTGATAGGCAAGAATCTCTTTGATTGCCACAACCCGCAATCGCAAACCAAGATACGCGAACTGCTGGAGACGGGGGGAGTGAATGCCTACACCATTGAGAAGAACGGTGTCAGGAAAATGATTTATCAGACGGCATGGAAGCAGGACGGAGTGGTCGGTGGTCTGGTGGAGATTTCGATGGAAATACCCGGAGAGATGCCACACTATATGAGAAAATAACAAAATGATATATGATATGAAAACACTTTCTAATTCAGAACTGACAATTAAAGTCTCCCCGCATGGGGCCGAGTTATGCAGTATCTTGCATGATGGAAAAGAATATCTTTGGCAGGCAGACCCCGCTTTTTGGAAACGGCATTCTCCGGTGCTTTTTCCCATTGTAGGTAGCGTTTGGGAGAATGAATACCGCCACGAAGGCGTTTCCTATGCATTGACGCAACACGGTTTTGCCCGCGATATGGATTTTGAATTGATGCTTGAACTGGAAGATGAAGTGCGTTATCGACTGGTTGACAGTGAGGAAACACGCAAGAAATATCCTTTCCCGTTTTGCCTTGAGATAGGCTATCGGATAGAGGGAAAGAAGATTGAGGTGCTTTGGAAAGTCATCAATACCGGAACACGCGAAATGCACTTCCAGATAGGGGCCCATCCGGCTTTCTATTACCCGGACTATGATACGGAGACAACGGACCGTGGATATTTCGGCTTTGATAAGACGGAAGGTTTGCACTATATCCTTATCTCCGAGAAAGGATGTGCCGCTCCGGATAAGGAATATTTGCTTGAGTTGACAGATGGCCTGCTGCCTTTGGACATCCACTCCTTTGATAAAGATGCCCTGATTCTGGAAAACAGTCAAGTGAAAGAAGTTACATTATATAATAAGGAGAAGAAGCCCTATCTCAGTCTGTATTTCGACACTCCGGTGGTGGGGTTGTGGTCGCCTCCGGCCAAGAATGCTCCGTTTGTCTGCATCGAGCCGTGGTACGGGCGTTGTGACCGTGCCCATTATAAGGGCGAATATAAGGATAAGGACTGGATGCAGCACTTGGCGCCGGGAGGAGTCTTTAAAGGTGGGTATACAATTGATATAAGATAAAAAATGAAGAAGGATACTGAAAATAATTCGGTATCCTTTTTATTTGGAGAATGCAATGTCATTATCTTTGCGCCCGGTAAAAAATATAGGTTGTTTTTTAAGGTATGAAGAAGAGTCTTATTGCATTGGCGTTCGGCACATTGGGGCTAGGGATTGCCGAATTTACGATGATGGGTATTTTGCCCTATGTGGCTACTGATTTGGGAATCAGCATTCCCGTGGCCGGTCATTTCATTTCTGCGTATGCGTTGGGTGTTTGTTTTGGTGCGCCCATGCTGCTCCTGGCCCGTAAACGCCCGTTGAAGCAGATTCTGCTGGTCTTGATGGCATTAATGATTGTGGGTAATATTTGTGCGTCTATGGCACCCAATTATTGGGTCTTGCTGTTGGGACGTTTTGTTTCCGGACTTCCTCATGGCGCTTATTTTGGGGTGGCTTCCATTGTTGCGGGAAAATTGGCTGATAAGGGGAAAAGCTCGGAGGCGGTTTCAATTATGATAGCGGGAATGACTGTGGCCAATCTGTTTGGGGTGCCGTTGGGTACTTCGTTGAGCCATACACTGTCTTGGCGTGCCACGTTTCTGCTGGTAGGTGCCTGGGGATTGATAACATTGTACTACATTTGGCGTTGGGTACCGCAGGTCGAAGGACTGAAAGACACGGGATTTAAAGGACAGTTCCGTTTTTTGAAGAAGCCGGCGCCGTGGCTCATATTGGGAGCTACGGCTTTGGGCAACGGTGGCGTATTCTGCTGGTATAGCTACATCACCCCGTTGCTGACCGAGGTTTCCGGTTTTAGTGCGGAAAGCATTACAGCGCTGATGGTACTGGCAGGATTCGGAATGGTTGTCGGCAATCTGGTCAGTGGGCGCATGTCCGACCGGTACACTCCGGGAAAGGTAGGTACGGTGGTGCAAGGGATGATATGTGTTATTTTATTATTGATATTTTTACTCTCGCCCCATCCGTGGTGTTCGGCAATATTGATGACACTCTGTACGGCAGGTTTGTTTGCCGTCTCCAGTCCGGAGCAGGTGTTGATGATTCGTGTGGCCCCTGGGGGAGAAATGTTGGGAGGCGCTTGTGTGCAGATGGCCTTCAATTTGGGGAATGCTATCGGAGCCTATATCGGAGGTCTTGCCTTGAGTGGAGGATACCGTTATCCCGCATTGGCAGGCGTACCGTTTGCACTGATGGGATTTATTTTATTCCTTGTCTTCTACAAGAAATTCCAGGATAAGTATTAAGTGTTTCATTTTTTTTGTGTATGTTTGTCCGCAAGTATTAACTAAACTCGATAACTTATGAAGACTTTGAATTATGTGAAGATATTGCTGTTGTGTGTATTTACGATTGGGCTGGCGTCTTGTGGGGATGATGTATATTATACCATGCAGAATAGCGACGACAAATTGTGTGGGAAGACGTGGATAGAAGAATATCAGACGGAAAACAAAGATGGAGTTGAAGTGTTATGCAGTCATCAGCTGAAGTTTGCCAAGGCTGATAATTCTGGACAGGAAATCTGGGAGTATTATCGCGGAGGCGAGTCCCGTCCCTATGAAACGACTTCACGTACTTTTACTTGGAAATGGATGGATAAGTCTATGGAGGGGTTGACTCTGAATTATGGTGCCGGTGAAATCAAGTATTTTGATAATGTATGGGTGCGCGAACATTATTTATCCGGTAAACTGGATGGAGTGGTTGTTATGATGGTAGATGCTAATTATAAATAAAGTATGGCTTATGAATAATATGTTGAAATACACAAAAATGTTATTGTTGTTTGTCCTTGTATTAGGATTGACATCATGTGATAGTGAGGAAGAAACGGAATATAATCTGCCCGGTGAATGGTATACATCTGAAGAAATAGATTTCGGGGCATATACTTGGGGTAGGGGGACGATTATGACCTTTAACGCGCGCAACCAAGGTACTATTGGTTCATATGGCGACCCGAATTATTTGCTTTTCAGATGGAATTGGGTTAGTGGGGCTTACAATCTGATGGAATTGGAATTCTATGATGATGGCAGCATGGCTTACATTGAAGGAGCCATGGCTGATTCTTATTCTTTCAGTGGTACTTGGTATAATAGCTGGAGGGAATATCAAGATAATATTCACGGACAGCCTTTTCGTATGCGTCGGCAATGACGACATGCTTATCAATAAAAAACGGAGCAAATCAATTGCTCCGTTTTTTATTGTATGTCAGCTTTTTACTTATTCTTCAAAACCAATTTCTTGAACTCTCCCGGATAAGGTGTTTCAAACCGCATCAGCTCTCCCGTGACGGGATGATAGAAACAGAGTTTGAAAGCATGCAGGGCCAAGCGTCCGATAGGATTTACGTCTTCCAGTCCATAGCGTCCGTCGCCGATAATGGGATGCCCCAAATCCTGCATGTGTACACGTATCTGGTTTTTTCGTCCCGTTTCCAGGTTCAGTTCAACGAGAGAGTATCCATTGGCTCGTTTGATGGTACGGTAATGCGTAATGGATTCTTGTCCCCCGTCATCTGTCGGGCTGGAGTATACATACAGCTTACGGTCTGTCAACCAAGAAACCACGGTTCCTGCATCTTTTTCCATCTCGCCGACCACTACGGCTACGTATCGCCGGTCTGTTACAATGTCATGCCAGTTATCGCGTAGTGTACGTTGGGTTTTCTCGTCTTTGGCAAACATCATCAAGCCGGAGGTGTCACGGTCCAGGCGGTGCACGATGTGTACACGGTGCTGCTTGCCCGAGCGTTGCACGTATTCATTCAAGATGGTATAGGCGGTACGTTCCTTTTGCCGGTCAGTGTTGACGGACAGCAAACCCTGCATCTTCTCTATCACGATGATATAGGCATCCTCGTATACAATCTTCATCAGTTTATGGTTGAACTCTTTACGTCCCTTCTCACGGCTGATTTGTACTTTCATACCCGGTTTCAGGGGAAAATTGTATTGTGTAGTGATAACGCTGTCCACATATATAATGCGTTTGCTCAGCAATGATTTCAGCTTGGTGCGGCTGGCGTCCGGCATTTTAGCTGCCAGAAACTCCATGAGCTCCATCGGTTCCTTCACCATGTAGTCCGTATATTGTGTGCGGGCTCTTGCTGTAATTTTTTCTTTTGCCACGACTGGTTTTAATTTACGATTAGACAATTTACAATTTACGATTGAAAACTACTTGGACTTTCAATCTTTTAATTCCAATAATACTACGTTTTCCACATGGTGGGTGTGCGGGAACATGTCTACCGGTTGAACGGCCTTCACTTTATATTTCGCATCGAGCAGTTGCAGGTCGCGCGCCTGCGTAGCCGGATTACAGCTGACGTATACGATGCGTTTGGGTTCGGCAAACAGAATGACATCCACTACATCCTGGTGCATTCCGGCACGGGGAGGGTCGGTGATGATGACATCGGGACGGCCGTATTGGTTGATGAAGTCTTGTGTCAGCATGTCTTTCATATCTCCGGCAAAGAACAATGTATTTTTAATTCCGTTAATCTCGGCATTGACCTTGGCGTCTTCAATGGCTTCGGGCACATATTCTATGCCGATTACCTGGCGTGCGTGCTTGGATACGAAATTGGCAATGGTACCCGTGCCGGTATAAAGGTCATAAACAAGCTCGTTACCGGTCAGTCCGGCAAAGTTGCGCGCTACTTTGTAGAGGTTGTAGGCTTGTTCGGAGTTGGTCTGATAGAAAGATTTGGGACCTACCTTGAAGCGCAGTCCCTCCATTTCCTCGAAGATGTGGTCTTTTCCCTTGAAGGTGTGTACCTCGAGGTCGGTGATGGTATCGTTGCACTTATTATTAATAATGTATAGCAGGGAAGTGATTTCGGGGAATGTATCTGCTATGTATTGCAGCATTTGCTTGAACAGAGCCATTTCCTCCTCTTTCTCTATCTTGCAGATGAGGATTACCATCAGTTCGCCGGTGGTAGAGGTACGCACAATCATATTGCGTAGCATTCCTTCATGCGTACGCAGGTTGATGAAGGAATAGTTGTGCTGGTAGGCATAGTCGCGTACCGCATTGCGGATGCGGTTGGATATATCGTCCTGCAACCAGCACTTTTCTATGGCAAGCACTTTATCGAAAGCATTGGGAATATGGAAGCCTACGGCATTCATCTGTTCGTACACTACATTCTGCTGAACCTCTTCTGTCGTCAGCCAACGTTTGTTGGAAAAAGTGTACTCCAGTTTATTCCGGTAGAACTGAGTTTTTTCTGAACCTAATATCGGAGAGATTTCCGGCAATTCGATTTTGCCGATGCGGGTGAGGTTGTCCGTTACTTGTTTTTGCTTATACTTGATTTGCTCGGAATAGGGGAGAACCTGCCATTTACAACCGCCGCATACACCATAATGTTGGCAGAATGGAACTGCCCGTACTACCGAATATTCATGGAATTTCACAGCCTCGGCTTCAGCATAATGATGCTTTTTTCTCTTAATTTGCAGGTCAACTACATCGCCGGGGACGACATATGGTACGAAAATCACCAAATCATTGACTTTTGCGATGGCTTTTCCTTCGGCAGCCACATCCGTAATTGTCACCTTCTCCAGTAGGGGAAGTTCTTTTCTCTTTCTTGCCACTTTTACACCAATCTAATAAATTCTCCGGCAAAAATAGACATTTTTTCGGGATTTCTCTCTATGAAATGAAATATTAAAGATTGCAATGTCGAAATTGCATTTTAGCATAAAGTTTTTTCTGAAAAAGTTTTCTAGTCTGCGAAATATACTTAGATTTGCGAGCAGAAAAGAGAAATCACTATCAAAAACTTTAAATTTATATTATGGACAAAAAAAGAGTTTATACCTTTGGTAACGGCCAGGCAGAAGGAAAGGCCGATATGAGAAACCTTTTGGGTGGGAAAGGTGCTAACCTTGCAGAAATGAACCTTATAGGGGTTCCGGTTCCTCCGGGCTTTACAATAACGACAGAAGTTTGTACGGAATATTATGAAATGGGGCAGGATAAAGTCGTTGCTCTGTTGAAGAATGAAGTTGAACAAGCCATTGCCCATGTGGAAACACTGATGCGTTCCAAATTCGGTGATGTGGAGAATCCGTTGCTGGTTTCCGTACGTTCGGGTGCGCGCGCTTCCATGCCGGGCATGATGGACACTATCCTGAATCTTGGCTTGAATGACGAAGTGGTGGAAGGCCTGACGCGCAAGACGGGCAATGCACGCTTTGCATGGGACTCTTACCGTCGTTTCGTGCAGATGTATGGCGACGTGGTGCTGGGCATGAAACCGGTGAACAAGGAAGATGTAGACCCGTTCGAGGCTATTATAGAAGAGGTGAAACATGCTAAAGGCGTGAAGCTGGATAACGAGCTTGAGGTGGAAGACCTTAAGGAACTCGTGAAGAAGTTCAAGGCTGCGGTGAAAGAACAAACCGGAAAAGACTTCCCGACTTGTGCCTACGAGCAGTTGTGGGGTGCCGTTTGTGCCGTATTCAACTCCTGGATGAACGAACGTGCTATTTTGTATCGTAAGATGGAGGGAATTCCTGACGAATGGGGTACTGCCGTAAGCGTTCAGGCTATGGTATTCGGTAATATGGGCGAGAGCTCTGCTACGGGTGTTTGCTTCAGCCGCGATGCTGCTACCGGTGAGGACCTTTTCAATGGCGAGTATTTGATTAATGCACAAGGTGAAGACGTGGTTGCCGGTATCCGTACTCCGCAACAGATTACAAAAATCGGTTCTCAACGTTGGGCTGAATTAGCCGGTGTAAGCGAAGAAGAACGTGTCAGCAAATATCCTTCCATGGAGGAGGCTATGCCGGAAATCTATAAGGAACTGGATGCTTTGCAGACAAAACTCGAAAATCACTACCGTGATATGCAGGATATGGAGTTTACAGTACAAGAGGGTAAACTCTGGTTCCTCCAGACCCGTAACGGTAAGCGTACCGGAGCCGCTATGGTGAAGATTGCCATGGACTTGCTCCATCAAGGTATGATTGACGAAAAGACTGCATTGATGCGTTGTGAGCCCAATAAGTTGGACGAACTGCTCCACCCGGTATTTGATAAGACAGCTCTGAAACAAGCTAAGGTGTTGACTCGTGGTCTTCCCGCTTCTCCGGGTGCCGCTACGGGACAAATCGTATTCTTTGCCGATGATGCTGCCGAATGGCATGCTGCCGGCAAGCGTGTGGTGATGGTACGTATCGAGACTTCTCCGGAAGATTTGGCAGGTATGGCAGTTGCCGAAGGTATCCTGACTGCCCGCGGTGGTATGACTTCGCATGCGGCAGTGGTTGCTCGTGGTATGGGTAAGTGCTGTGTGTCTGGTGCAGGTGCCTTGAACATCGACTACAAGGCGCGTACAGTGGAAGTGGATGGTGTACTGTTGAAAGAAGGTGACTATATCTCCTTGAACGGAAGCACCGGTGAAGTATATAAAGACAAGGTGGAGACAAAAGCAGCTGAGCTGTCCGGTGACTTTGCGGAACTGATGGATTTGGCAGACAAATATACGAAGCTGCAGGTTCGTACCAATGCGGATACTCCTCATGATGCCGCAGTAGCACGTAATTTTGGCGCTGTGGGTATCGGTCTTTGCCGTACGGAACACATGTTCTTTGAAGGCGAGAAGATTAAAGCCATGCGCGAGATGATTCTGGCAGAAAATGCAGAAGGGCGCCGCAAGGCTTTGGCTAAGATTCTTCCCTACCAGCAAGCTGACTTCAAGGGAATTTTCAAGGCAATGGAAGGCTGTCCGGTGACGGTGCGTCTGCTTGATCCTCCTTTGCATGAGTTTGTTCCCCATGACCTGAAGGGACAGCAGGAAATGGCAGATACGATGGGCGTGAGCCTCCAGTATATCCAGCAACGTGTTGAGGCACTTTGTGAGCATAATCCGATGTTGGGTCATCGTGGTTGCCGTTTGGGAAATACATATCCTGAAATTACACAGATGCAGACGCGTGCCATCCTGGGTGCTGCTTTGGAATTGAAGAAGGAAGGTGTTGAAACCCATCCTGAAATCATGGTGCCTCTGACCGGTATCTTGTATGAGTTCAAGCAGCAGGAAGAAGTGATTCGTGCTGAGGCTGCCCAGTTGTTTGAAGAAGTGGGTGACAGCATCGACTTCAAGGTAGGTACAATGATTGAGATTCCGCGTGCCGCCTTGACTGCCGACCGCATTGCTTCCTCTGCCGAGTTCTTCTCATTCGGTACGAACGACTTGACTCAGATGACATTTGGTTATTCACGCGACGATATCGCTTCCTTCCTCCCGATTTATCTGGAGAAGAAGATTCTGAAAGTAGACCCGTTCCAGGTACTCGACCAGAATGGTGTAGGACAGTTGGTGCGCATGGCTACTGAAAAGGGACGTGCTATCCGTCCGGATTTGAAGTGCGGTATCTGCGGCGAACATGGCGGTGAGCCTTCTTCTGTGAAGTTCTGCCACAAAGTTGGCTTGAATTATGTCAGCTGTTCTCCGTTCCGTGTGCCTATTGCACGTCTGGCTGCGGCGCAGGCTGCGATAGAGGATACTCTCTAAGACTGGAAGCCCTCAGGCAGAATAGCAATTAAGATTTGTATCAGGCTGTAATCTACCGATTTACGCGGTAATTACAGCCTGAGTTGCGTTAAGACAGTTCGTGCAGTTGACATCAAAAAATGAGCCAAATGAGCGTATTTGTTTTACTCTATGTTTACCCCAAAAATCATCATGTTTACCCCTGTTTACCCCAAAGAATTTCTTGTATTTATCTAAAAAGGAAATAGGTATGACAACATTTAAAGCAACGGTAAAAAAGCCGAGAAGCGATGGCTTTTACACAGTTTACATCAGGATTACGCACCAGCGCAAATCCAGTTATATTAAAACAAATAAAATTGTAGACGCTGCTCATATTACGAAAGGTGGTGATCTCACTGACCCTGTTGTAAATGAGTATTGCGCTATGCTTATCAGGCAATATACGGACCGCTTGAACCGCGTGAATGCGACTTGTTGGGAAATAAAGGAAGTAATAGAGTTCTTGTTGAAAGACGATGAAGAAGCGTGCTTCAGCGATTACGCGCGAAAGTTCATAGACAGGATGGAAGCGGATGGACACGAACGCAATGCAAAGAATTACAGACTTGCGGTAAACCATTTAGAACGCTTCATGGGGACAACCCGACTTCTGTTTAGCAACTTGTCATCTTCTGCAATAAATCTTTGGATAGAGAGTCTGTCAAAAACAAACCGAGCCAAAGAAATGTACCCTACATGTGTACGACAAATTTTCAAAAAAGCTATAGTCGAGCTAAATGATGAAGAGCGTGGTGTTATACGCATAAAGTTCAATCCTTGGCTTAAAGTGGCAATTCCCAAATCTGACAATACAATGAAACGTGCCATCAGTGCGGAAGCCTGCCGTGAGTTCTTCAACCGTCCTCTTCCAAAAACAAAGATGCTGTCTCCCCTTCCGGAACTTGGCCGGGATGTAGCACTTCTATCACTGTGTATCGGTGGTATCAACACCGTTGACCTTTACGAACTCAAAAAGAAGGATTACAACAATGGCATTATCGGCTATAAAAGGGCAAAGACACGTCACAGCCGCAGAGACGAGGCATATATGGAAATGAGAATAGAGCCATTTATCCAAGAGACCTTTAATAAGTATCTCTCCAAAGATGAGGATGATGAGTACCTGTTCGTATTCCACAGCCGTTACAGCAATTCCGACAGTTTCAATGCTAACGTAAATATCGGAATACGCAAGATATGCGCCGACATGGGCATGAAAAAGGAGGACTACTACTGCTATTATACGTTCAGGCATACGTGGGCAACCATTGCCCAAAACGATTGTGATGCAAACCTTTATGAAGTTGCATTTGGCATGAATCACAGTCATGGGTTCAATGTAACAAGAGGCTACTTAAAACTGGACTTTACTCCTGCGTGGGAACTTAATGCCAAGATTATTGATTTCATTTTCTTCAGCAATAAGAAGAGTAAACAAGGCAAAGCTCGTGACCTTGAGGCTCCAGAGGAAAAACTTTTCCGCATTTCAAAAAAGATGATGATATACGGACGCGCTTATTTCAAAGGAGATGTTGTTGGTGAACTAACAGATATCGGTTTTAGTAACGTTGACGAAGTTATCTCCGAACTAGTCAAACAGCTACCCAAAGATATTCCTATCGGTTGTACAGTCCAGTTCAGACTTAAAAATTGTGATAGTCAAAGAGAGGTTGTCTATGAAAGAAGCAAAGGCAAAGGATTTTAGCCTGCTTGTCAGTTAGGTAAACACCTGACATGAGGGAAGAACACCTTTCCACCCGACTACAACACGAAGCCGTACCTGCCCGTCCGAGACAGGTGCGGCTTTGCTGCTTCACCCTTATCTTGAATCCGGCGGACGGTTGACACAACACCGCCCCAGGAAGATGCCGACCAACAGCAGTAATCCCTTCCATACAAGGACGCACACCTTCTTAACCAGCCATCCAGCAAGCCGAAGCACGTTTCTTGCCAGACATAATACCAACCGTAGCAGAAGCGAAAGCACGATGATGACAGGCACCAGGTATATTATCAGTAACAGTTCAAACATACACTCAAATTTAAGTGAAACCATAAGCCATACGAGGCTATTTCCCACCATAAATATACTAAAAATCAGCGAGATATGAAAATATTCCGGCAACTTTATCCTGACAAAATCATTGATTGACAGACGATTACCCATTGTACTTACATATCAAGATAGCTTTATATCCATAACTTGGGAGATACGGGTAAAAGTGCCTGTATTTCCAAAATCCGAAGTCGTCAGGTGCAAATAACTCGTTTTCTCAGTTCTGATGAATGGCTATAAAGTAATGTCAAGGTCGTCTTAGCCTTGGTCGGCCATTACATTACTACATTATCTCATCATGCTGATACATCAAAATCATTACTAACTTGAAAATCATATATCCGTGTTTCCCTTTTCCCTCCTGTTGTCAATCAGGCGGATAATGTTTCCGATAGTTCATGGATGGATGAACCGACATAACCGACCACTTGAAACCAAAGTAAGCCCCATTTCGCACCTTGGATTACAAGATAACTGGATGACCCGATACACACAGACCAAGATAAATCTTGTCCGACACACCCGGCAATCGGATGTCCTTGATACCACGGTCAAAATGGTACGCTCCTTGAAGAATAGTGTTGTGCATTTTGTACGGAAGCCACTTTCCACGGTAATTTTGGTGCAAAAAAGAACCCGGGATGACATTGCCCTGCGTTGCAGGATTCTCCAAGCAAGTTGTACTTTTGTGGCCACAAAACTCCGTTTGTTTCCCCAAAAGTGACTTGCCGGATGCCCTGCATCGGAGCGGCACCGCCGCTGTTTCGCCCTGCGAAATAATGTAAGACAATCCCTGTTACAAAGCACCGAAGTATGAAGGAACAAAGGAACAAGTACATCAAGGTAAGGATGACCCCGGAAGAAGTCCGGGCGTTCAAGGAGAAATCGGCTGAATACAAGACCGTAAGCCATTACGTGCGCAAGGCACTCGAAGAGTATTCAAACGTAAGCGTCAGGCGGCAGCTTGAACTCATGCAGGAACTCGGTTCGTTTTACCGCAGATACCAAAGCGAACTGTCCCATATCGGTGGAAACCTCAACCAGGCGGTAAAGCGTGCCAACGAGCTGACGGTTGCCGGGTTGCTGCCGCCAAGCTATATCCAAGAAGTCCTGTTTCCGGTCATCCGGGACACACAGAACATAGTCAACGGGATAAAGAGGCAGCTTGACACCCTCACACAGAGAATAGGCAGACCTTAGGACAACATATACATTAACCCAGATAACTCCACCCCAAGATGATAGCGACCATATTACCCGGAAGCGCGGACTTTCATGCCGTGGGTTACAACGAGCACAAGGTGTCGAAAGGGCTTGCCCGGCTCATCGAGATGCGGAACTTCGGGACGGTCGGCCTGGCAGACAGACCCACTACAGAAGAACTTACCGGCTATCTTAAAAAATACAGTTCCACCAATAACCGCATCCGAAAACCCCAATTCCATGTGGCCGTCAGCTGCAAAGGCCGTGAGATGACGGAATCCGAGCTGCTGGACTTCGCGCACCGTTATCTCAAGGAAATGGGATATGCCGAACCCGGACAACCGTGGCTCATCTACGCCCACCATGACACCGACAACACTCACCTGCATATCATCACCTCACGGGTCGCCCCCGACGGCAGGAAGATAGCACACAGCCACGAGCGCAGGCGTTCCCAGGAAGTCATAGACCGTATTCTTGGCACGGACAGGCAGAAGAAGACCGCCGACGACATTGAAGCGGCCAGGCAATATACCTTTTCTTCTTTTGCCCAGTTCAAGGCAATCATGGTTTCCATGGGATATGAGGTATATCAGAAAGAAGGGATAGTATTCATCAAGCATGGCGGCAAGGTGCAGCGGCAAATCTCCTTATCCGAAATTAAAGCACTTTTCAAAAGCGGCTACAGGGAACGCGCCCGTTGCCGCCAGCTGCGGAGCATCCTCAAAAAATACCGGGACGTGAGCGGCGGCAAGGAAGAGCTGCAGAAAGAGCTGAAGGAGAAGTTCGGCATCGACCTCGTGTTCTTCGGCAGGAAGGATGCGCCCTACGGCTACATGATTGTCGACCACGCCCACCGTACCGTCATCAACGGGGCAAGGGTGCTGGCCACGGAACAGCTTCTGGACTTCGCCACCCCGGAACAACGCTTCGCACGCATAGAGGACTACATAGACCGGCTGCTCACCCTCAACCCGAAAATCACGCAGGGCGAGATTTTCCAGAAGCTGAGGAAGCAGCGTGCCTATATCAAGAATGGCGTCATCCACTTTGACGGACAGACACGCCCGTTAAAGCCGTTCATGGCGGAAGCCATCGACCGGAACAACCGCATCCGTTTCATCGAGATGTTCCACCCGGCCACAGAAGCTGAACGCGATCTGCTCTGCAAAATCTTCAAGGTGAACCGTCCTGATCTGGTGGACCTGTCAGGCGAAAGGCCGCAGTCCCATGCGGATGCCGTCAGCCGCCTGCATGAAATCTTCAATGACGAGAACGTCTTTTCCGTGAAAAGTGCCCTTCATGAGGAAGGCTTCATCATCCGCGAGGAAGCGGGCGCGGCATATGCCGTCAACTTTAAAAGACACATCGTGATAGACCTTGCGGCGGAAGGGCTTGACACGGAACGGCTGAAACCCCGGCCACGGAAGCAACAGGCCAAGCAGACACATTCCACCGGAAACGGCGGAAAGAAGATACACATACACGGACTGAAGGATTCCGGTGCCGGAAGCCATGCCGAAAAGCGTGAGTGGGAAGTCGGCGGCAAGGGAGGCTACGATGACATTGACGACGGACGCAACCTTAAACGGTAGACCATGAGGAAAAAACGGAGACTCCCTTTTGTCACCTGTCTGGCCGCATAAGCCGTCATACCTTTTAATCCGCTGCATAAAATACTTCGGTCAGGCTGACCTGAAGCACAAAAGTGTTGTGCATTTCGTTACCGTCCTATCCGGTGCATACTTTTGCACCGAACCAAACGACCGTGGACAAAATGATACAGACACCCGTCATCGTGACATTCGCCAACCAGAAAGGGGGAGTCGGCAAGACGACCCTCTGCGTCACCTTCGCCAACTACCTTGTGACGAAGGGCGTGCGTGCCGTGGTCGTCGACTGCGATTTCCAGCACTCCATCATGAAGTGCCGCAAGGCCGACATCAAGAAATACGGCGAGGAAGCCGTACCCTACGACGTGCTGGCCTACGAGGCCAACGACAAGCAGGCCATGACCGCGCTCATGGAGAAGCTGCACAACGACCCCAGCATAGACGTGGTGCTCATGGACTCGCCCGGCAGCCTGAAGGCGGAGGGGCTGATACCCATGTTCGTCAACTCGGACATCATCGTCGTACCGTTCCATTACGACCTGGTGACCGTCCCCTCCACCGCGAGCTTCCTCCTGTTCATCGACCGTCTGCGCAAGGCCGTGGGCGGACGGATGAAAGCCCGGCTCTTCATCGTCCCCAACCTCCATGACGGACGGGTGGGCAAACGCTCCGAGCTGGAACTGTGGGAGAACACGGGGAAGACCTTCGCCAACTACGGGCTGGTGACGGACAAGATTCCCAAGCGGGCCGACATGGAACGTTTCAGCACGGTGGCGGAACTGGATATGCAGGCCGGCATCGTCAGTCCGGTGTTCGACAAAATATACGCCGGAATTTTCGTTGACGGCACCCCAAAAGACATAAACCATCAATGACCATAGCGTAATGAACAAGGAATTACAAATAGACGACCTCACCAGAGGCATCAATGACGACGAACCTGCATTCAAGGGAGAAGGACAAGCGGAGCAAGGCACCGCACATCCCGGTGACAAGTGCTGGCAGGACTTCATGGCCTACCTTGAAGCGCCGACGGACGGGAACGGCAAGGCAGACCGTCTGGTATGCAAACTCGACCGCGACCTGGCCGACTCGCTTGACGACTGCGACATCCGTGGCCGCTGCCGTTCCGACCTCGTGAACGCCATCATCCGCTCGTTCTTCGAGAACCACCTTTCCCTACTGGCGCAATACCGCCGCGAGAAGAAATCATTGTTCAACAACTATAACCCCGAATCCCATGCGTAGAATCGACTGGACAGAAACCATGCTCTCCCGGCTTGCCGAGCTTTATCCCGTGGAGACCACCGCACATACTGCCTATATGCTCCAGATAGGCGTGACGGCCGTGAAGGAAAAAGCCCGCGAACTCGGACTGGAGAAGCTGGCCAAGAGCCGGTGGCTGGAACGTGCCGGACATATCAGCCGCCACTTCGACAACCGTTCCTACGCCGAGATGGCCGGCGACCTGGGCGTCAGCCGCACCACAGTCAGCCGCATGGCACGCAAGCTGGGGCTGAGCCGGAGCAAGGCAAAGGGTTACGCGATGTCGTCCCGTGTCCGCAATGAGCTGGTACGCCGCGAACGGCGCAGGGCTGTATTCGGTCTTGACCCCCTCACACGCCTCAAGGTTATCTCACACCGCGCCAAGGTCAGGATACGCTCCAGGCTGAAAGCCAACGGATACATCACCGGCGTACACAGGAACATACTGTACTTCACCGAAGCCACATGCCGGAAAGCCCGGCTGGAAGCCAAGGCCACTAGACTTGGACTATCCTTTCTGCCTTTTCCCGAAGACAATACACCATTATCCAATGCCATATAGCCATGCAGTACGGACAAATCGTTTTTATCCTTTTCGTGGCAATGGCCTGCTATTACGCCTTCCTCATCTTCACGGACATCAGGAAAGCGCAGGCGGCCCGGAACGCGGAAAAGGAGAACCATACGGAAGAAGAGATAGACATATCGGACGAGGCAAGGAGCTTCCGTCCGACCAGAGTCAGCAGGGACGAGGAGAAGAAAGAAGAAGCGGTTAACCACGGGCAATCCGAACCAGACCCTCGACAAGGAAAAGACTTCCGCCGCCCCGGCTACCGTGAGGCCATCATGACCGACGGCATCCTTGTGGACGACCTCATCCATGAAATCGACAGGCTGGCGGAAACCGGCACAAGCGACCTCGGCCTTGTCATATACACCTGCGAGAACGCAAGGTGAGCAAATACACGTTCCTTTAGCGACTCCTGTTCCTTTGGCGATGAAACAACTATTTAATGATTAAAGAAATGCAGACACTAAAAAGAAAATGCCTACGTGCATTCGTCCGTTTCAAACAGTCAGCGTTCGCCCGGAAGGGCACGCTCGCCCTCGTGGCGCTCACCCTCGCCGCCGGCGATGCAATGGCAGGAAGCAAGGGAGCGGCAGGCTTCACCAAGGCCACGCAGGAAGTAAGCTCCTACCAGACTCCCGTCTCCAACCTCATGAAAGCCATTGCGGCGGTCATCGTCCTCGTAGGTGCGTTCAATGTCTATTTCAAGATGCAGAACGGCGACCAGGACGTCAAGAAGACCATCATGCTGACCATCGGCGGTTGTATCGCGTTCATCGCATTGTCAGAGGCTTTGCCACTCTTCTTCACGTAAATCATGGAAGAGAATAAGAGTAATCAAGACGGTTTTCCCGTGTTCAAGGGACTCCAGAAGCCTTTAGAGTTCATGGGCATCCGCGGCCGCTTCCTCACACTGGCGGCGGTGGCCATAGGCGTGTCCTTCGTGGGATTCATCGTCTTCTCCATCGCCCTTGGGAAACTTGCCGGGTTCATCGCCATGCTGGTGATGGCCGCCGCAGGGCTGGCCACCATCTTCGTCAAGCAGCGCGGCGGACTGCACAGCAAGAAACGGGCGAAGGGCATCTACATCTATAAGAACATCCGAAAAACGAATTGAAAAACCAACAAACAGAAAGCAAACAATGGCACAGAACAGGAAACGGGCATTCGAGGGGCTTTACTCCCAGCTGGAAGAGACGGACGGCCATGCCGTCCTCTTTTCCGCCAGGGGCGAGCCTTCGGTCATATTCGAAATGGCCAATCCCGTGCAGCAGCTATGCACGGACTCGGAGCAGTACCTGCGCTTCCAGGACGTGCTCTCCAACCTCGTGCAGACGCTCGGCGAAGGCTACGCCTTGCAGAAGCAGGACATCTTCTGCAAACAGTCCTATCACCACGATGTGCCGGAGGATGCGGAGTTCCTGACGCGGAGCTACTTCCGCTACTTCGAGGGAAGGGAGTTCACCGAGATATGCACGTACCTTGTCATCACGCAGGAGGCGCAGCGCGGCCAGTTCGTGCAGTACGACCCGAAGAAGTGGACGGAGTTCCATGCCAAGGTAAGCAAGGCGGAGGACATCCTGAACGAGAAGCACATCCGCCACAGGCGGCTGGCAAAGGAGGAGGTGGACGAGTATTGCCACCGCTTCATGGCTTTCCGCTTCCGCCACGGCCCGTTCTCCATGAGCAACTTCAAGGCTTCGGACGAATACCTGAAGGTGGGCGGCCGCGTGGTGCGCTCCTATCCGCTGGTGGACATCGACGAGATAAACCTGCCCTCACGCATCAGGCCCTACACGCAGGCCAGCGTAAACGGCTACGGCATCGCCACCGACCTATTTTCGTTCCTGACGAGCGTTCCACATGCGGATTGCGTGGTGTACAACCAGGTGGTGCAGATACCCGGCCAGCGCAAGCTGCTGAGGAAGCTCCAGGCCAAGGCCAAGCGTCACGGCTCCATGCCCGACCCGAGCAACCGGATAGCCAAGGCCGACATCGAGGAGGTCTTGGAAAAGCTTGCCGTGGACAGTTCGCTGCTGGTCTACGCCAACTTCAACATCCTGGTAAGCTGCCCGGCGGACAAGGTAACGCCCGTCACTTCCTACCTGGAGACCAAGCTGTACGGGTGCGGCATCATGCCCTCGCGCACGGCCTACAACCAGCTGGAGCTGTTCACCGACAGCTTCCCCGGCAACGCCTACGCTTTCAATCCCGACTACGACCTGTTCCTTACCCTGTCGGACGCCGCCCTGTGCTTCTTCTTCAAGGAACACCTGAAGGAATCGGAGGACACGCCCCTGACCACGTACTACACCGACCGGCAGGGGCTGCCCGTCTGCATCGACATCACGGGCAAGGAGGGCAAGGTGAAGATGACCGACAACGCCAACTTCTTCTGCATCGGGCCTTCAGGAAGCGGCAAGTCGTTTCATATGAACTCGGTCGTCCGCCAGTTGTTGGAACAGCAGACGGATGTGGTCATGGTGGATACGGGCGACTCCTACGAGGGCATCTGCGGCTACTACGGCGGCACGTACATCTCCTATTCCAAGGAGAAGCCCATCTCCATGAATCCCTTCAAGGTCACGGAGGAGGAATACAGGCTGAACTTCGGCGAGAAGAAGAACTTCCTCAAATCGCTGGTGTTCCTCATTTTCAAGGGCAGCGCATTCCCCAGCAAGATAGAGGACATGATAGTCAACCAGACCCTCGTAGAATATTACGATGCCTATTTCCATCCTTTCGAGAAATTCACGGAGAAGCAGCGTGCGGAGTTGCGGCAGAAGCTACTTGTAGATGCCAAGATGGAGGACAACTACGAGAAATACAACCACGAGATGGAGGACATCGACCGCCTGATAAACGCCAACGACCAGCCGGAAGTGCCGGAACGCCGCGCACTGCTGCTCCCCTCGGAAGTTAGGCGCATGAAGCTCGTCCGCCAGTGCCGTTCGCTCATGGCCCTCATACGCGACAAGGCCGCCTCGGAATCAGAAAGGGAACACGCCGCACATATCGTGGAGAAATACCGCAAGGAGCTTTACGAGAATACCATGCTGGTGAAGATAGACAGGCAGATAGACCGCATGGAGGAGCAGAAGCGCAGGCTGAAAGTCAGGGAACTGTCCTTCAACTCCTACTACGAGTTCGCCGTGGAGCGCATCCCGCAAATCACTTCCCTGGAGAAAATAACATTCGACATACACAACTTCGCCGCCATCCTCAAGCAGTTCTACCGGGGCGGCGAGCTGGAAATGACGCTGAACGCCGACTTGGACGTGGACCTCTTCAACGAGCGTTTCATCGTCTTCGAAATCGACAAGATAAAAGATGACCCCGTGCTTTTCCCCATCGTGGTGCTCATCATCATGGACGTGTTCCTCCAGAAGATGCGCATCAAGAAGGGGCGCAAGGCTCTGATTATCGAAGAGGCGTGGAAGGCCATCGCCTCGCCCACGATGGCCGAGTACATCAAGTACCTGTACAAGACCGTCCGCAAGTTCCACGGCATCGCCGGGGTGGTCACGCAGGAGCTGAACGACGTGATAGACTCGCCCATCGTGAAGGAGGCAATCATTAATAATTCCGATGTGAAGATACTGCTCGACCAGTCCAAGTTCAAGGACAGGTACGAACAGATAGCCGCCATACTGGGACTGACCCCCGTACAGCGGCAGCAGATATTCACCGTCAACGCGCTTGACAACCACGAAGGGCGCAGCTACTTCAAGGAGGTGTGGATATGCCGGGGACAGCACTCCGACGTCTACGGCGTGGAGGAAGCCCCCGAATGTTACTGGGCCTACACTACCGAGCGGACGGAAAAGGAGGCATTGAAAACGTACCTGCGCCACTACGGCACGGTGCAGGAGGCCATCACGCACATCGAGGCAGACCGGAAGAAAGCGGGAAGCCCGATATACTTGGAGTTTGCCAGACAAGTCAATCAACATCAAAAAGTAATGTCATTATGGGAAAGCTGAAAAACATCAAAAGCGGAATGAGAGTCATTCTGACGGCCATAGCCCTGTTTGCCGCCTCCGTCCCCACGTTTGCCGGATGGCGCATCGTCATAGACCGCAACTGCATCGCCACGGTGGGCGCCAACATGGCCTCGCAGAAGCTCATCGAGGGGCAGCACAACCAAAGGCTGGACTCCATAGCCTCCAAGAAGCAGAAGGTGGAACTCTACACCGTGAGCATGGCCACCATCAAGGAGCTGTACAAGCTCTCGATGGAAAACATCTCCGGTTTCGGTACGGAGAGTCTTTACTACAAGGAAATCGGAAGTTGCGCCTTCGATATCCTCAAAGACGTGCCGGAACTTATTGAAACGGTGGGCAGGGCGAAGTTTACGAACAAGCTGCTTTGCCTCAATGAACTCGGCAACCTCGTAGCCGAGACCCAACAACTGGTGGGCGACTTCGTGAACATCGTGAACAACGCCAGGGTGCAGAACCCGCTCAAAGGGGAAGCCACGGCGGAGAGGAAAAGCGACGGGTACAACCTGCTCGACCGCTACGAGCGGCTGACCCTGGCCAACCGCATATATACTGACCTTACGAAGATACGCTACAAGGTGGAGGGAATGATGCTCATGGCACAGTATGCCACAGCGGACGACCTCTTCTTTGCCATCGACCCGGAGGGCTGGGCAAACGTGGTGACCATGAAGAACCGTGTCGGCAGCCTTGTCCAGTCATGGAACGGGCTTGTAGCTTCCAATTACTGAACCAGACAACAAGAGCCATGGACTATAATATAAAAGGTATAGGAATTTACAGGGCGTTTTTTGTTGCCGCCTTTATGGCAATCGCCGTCCTGTCGCTTCCCGTCAGGGTATCGGCCGGAGTCATCCCCAAAGACCTCCCGACCATCGAGGCCCTGATTGCCTTGCACAAGGCCGTCAAGAAGGACGAGGACAAGGCCATGCAGCGTGTGGCCGCCAGCTTCGGCGAGCAGTCGCTCCTCACCAAGGGGGCCGGCAAGTTCAACGACGTGCGCACCACCCTGAACACCAAGCTGGACAATGCCCATTCCTACTTAGTGCTGGCAGGCGCCATCTCTTCCACGGCCAACGCGCTGTACCGGTTGGTGAAGGAATACAAGGACTTCACCTCCAACACGTTCGGCCATGTCAGCAAGAAGCCCTTCGTGGCGTGGTACTATGCCGACGCCAACCTGGCCATATCGAGGGAAGTGAAGCACTGCTACAAGCTTTATGCGTCGGTGGCCGCTTCCGGCATCAACCTGATGAAGGCTTCCATGGACGAGAAGCTGAACCTGGTGATGACGCTGAAAACCACCATCGACAGGGCGAGGTACATCATCGACAACGCGAACCTGTACTGCTACCTCATTACCGACTGCGGATGGAAGCCGGATTACATCTGGGAGATACTGAACTCCGAGGTCAAGGACGAGATAGCGAAAACGATAATAGACAAATGGAACAAAGGATATGAAAGTTAAAGAGGCCATATTATTGCTGTGTGTAGTCTTCGCCCCGGTTGTGGCGGAAGCACAAGTGCCCGTCCGTGACAACGAGAAGAAGAAACAGTGGCAGTCCATGGAGAACGGGCCGTGGGACTTCGCGCCCGACTGGTACTATTATTTCCTGCACAAGGGTTACTCCGGCGCGGAAATGTATTGGAAATGGGCGGGCTTCAAGTCCGGCTTCCGTGTCCGCTTCAAGGAATCCAAGTCGAACATCAAACGCATCATGCCCACACGGGTCATATCCGAGGAGACCCAGCGGCAGAAGCTGGAGAAGGTGGAGGAAGAACGCAAATATGTGGAAGAGCTGTACAAGGAGGAGCTTGTCCGGGAGGCCGACCGCGCCGTTGACCTGGTCTATCCGGCCTACAAGGACGAGTTCAACCGGATGCAGGACTGCATCACCGACGGCCTGCTCTATTGCATGACGAAAAGCGGCGGAAAGTTGAAGCCGCAGGTGGACGAACTGGGCAGGCAGAATGAAATCCTTTGCGCAGGTATTGCCTATATCCGCAAGACGGGCGTGGGCTACGGACTGGAGAACGCCAAGCGGCAGCAAGCCTACGAAGAAGCCAAAGGAAAGATGGAGGCACTCGTGAAACAGACCGCCAACCTCTGCGCCGTGGCCGCCACACATTATTAGAATTAAAATGTATTACATGAAGATAAGAATACGATTATGCAACTGTCTGCTGTTTTATTGACCATAGGCCTTCCGGCCATCGACGAGAGCCTGGACAAGCTCCTTGTCGCCATGGAGACGTTCCCCAACGTGGCCGTGCTGGGCGACGCGGTGGGACTGGCCCGTATCATCGGGCTGCTGCTCGCCCTCTGCGTGGGTTCCTACGAGTGCTGGATGATGATGCTCGGACGGCGCGGCATGGACGTAATGAAGCTCCTCCGCATCGTCGGCATCTCCATCTGCATCTCTTCCTCCTCGTGGATATGTGACGCCCTGCAGGTGCCCGGCAAGGGACTTGAAAGCGCGAGCAAGGCGATGGCGCAGGCTAAGAACAAGGAGGTGGCCGCCTTCGAGCTGAAGGTGGCTCAAAAACAAAGCGAGTACCTTGACCGGCTGCGCACCGTACAGGATTCCATCGCAACCGCGCAGCAGGTGGCCGCCATCGGACAGGACGCCGCATGGTGGGACAAACTCATCTACAACGTGGAGAACCTTGGCAACACCATCAACAACTACGCCCAACGGGCGGTGGTGGCCACGGAGACCAAGGTCAGCGAATGGATAAACGATGTCATCCGCTTCGTGGGAGAGCTGATTTTCCAGATGTCCTACTACGGCATCCTCGTGGCGCAGCGCATCTTCATGGCCATCATGATGATATTCTGCCCCATCATGTTCGCCCTGTCCCTCGCCCCGCCGTGGAACTCGGCGTGGAGCCAGTGGATGTCCAAGTTCCTTTCCCTCTCGCTGTGGGGCTTCGTGACCTACATGTGCCTGTACTACGTTGACTTCATCCTGCTTTACAACCTGCAACAGGATTTGGTGGCCTACGAGCACCTGCTTCACGGTTCGGTCAACTCATGGTCGCAGATAGGCGCGTTGGGGCTGCAGGGCATCGGCTCCAACTGCATGTACGCCATGGGAATGCTGGTCGGCGCGTACATTATACGTTTCGTCCCGGAAGTGGCCTCGTGGCTCATCCCCGGCGGCGTAAGTTCGGGCGCGGCCACGGCGGCAGGCTCCACGGCGACGGGCATCGCTTCCATGGCAGGAGGTGCGGCCGGTTCGGTGGCCGGGGGCGCGGTTTCCATGGTCAAGCCCAAATCAGGAAGATAAACCTAATATTTCAAGAATATGCTCATAGAATCACTGGCACAGAAAACAAGGCTCGCCATGATAACGGTGCTGGCCACCATAGGCGGTTGCGCCGTCATTTGCGGTTTCACCGTATGGTGCTGCATTTCCTTGGTGAACAAGGAAAGGAACCAGATATACATATTGGACGGCAACATCCCGTTCCTCGCAGAACGGGCGCAGCTGGAGGCCAATTTCACGATGGAGGCCAAGGCGCACATCCAGCTCTTTCATCAGTATTTCTTCAACCTGCCGCCCGACAACGACTACATCAAGTGGACGCTCGGCAAGGCCATGTACATGGCGGACGGCACGGCGTTGAAGCAAAAGCAGGCGATGGACGAGAACGGCTTTTATTCCGACATCATCTCCTCGTCGGCGGTCTGCACCGTCATGTGCGACTCCATCGACTTCGACGAACAGGAACGGAAGTTCACCTACTACGGTACGCAGCTCATCAAGCGGCGCACCCGTGACCTGAAGCGTTCTTTGGTCACGACCGGATATGTCGAGTCCGTGCCAAGGACGCGGAACAATCCCCACGGGCTGCTGATTACCAACTGGAGGACGCTTGAAAACAAGGATTTGGACTACTAAATGCGATTTGGATATGAGAATCAGAAAGAAACTTCGGGAAAGCAGGCTAAGGACGCACCTGCAAATCCGCACATGGCTGCAACCCAAACTGGGAAAGGCCGGGGAAAGACTCCGGTTGGCCGGTCGCATCCGTCTGGCGAACATCTGGGCCCGGAAGCATCCGAAAAGGACTTTTGCCTGTGTTACGGGAACATTGTCGCTCTTGCTGGTATGCTCCCTTGTCATGAACAATAGCAAGCCGGACGGGACGGACAACGCACACGGCATCGGCGCCATTGCCAGCATGGAACCCCTGTTCCAAGGCTTCCGCACCATACAGTCGAACAAAGGCCTGCACCGTGCCACGATACAGGAGCTGGCGGACAGCGGACGGGTCATCCGACGGGAACTTGACTCCCTGATAGCCATGCCTCGGAAAACGCACGGTGACTCCCTGCGGATTGTCAGGCAGTACAGGCGGCTGGAGAACATTGTAAAATTCATCAATAACGGAGAACATGATTAAAGTCAATTTCAAACAACCCAAGTACATCTTCCCGGCGGTCATCTTCATACCGCTGTGCGCCCTGGTGTATTTCGTGATGCAGACTTTTGGGGGCGGCGGAGAGCCGGAACAGGCCGTGGCCACCGACCGCATCAACACGGAACTGCCCGAAGCACACGCCGAGGAAGCCGGGGATAAGATGTACGAGATGTCGCGCCGCTTCGGCGACGAGGACGCCTTTACCGCCGTGGGAGGCATCGGCGAGGAAAAGGAGGAGAAAGAAGAGCCGGGACACGGCTACAGCGAGGAGGAACTGGACGAGCTGGACGCAGCGGAAGCGGAGCGCATCCGGCAGCAGCAGGAAATGGAAGAATTGGAACGCTCGTTGGCGGAGTCCAGGCGGCACATCAATTCATACGCCTATGGCAACAATACACCTTTGGACCGTCCGTCTGATGGAAGCAGTGGCATGGGCTACACTTCGCAGGACGACTTCACCCGTGACCTTGAGGAAATCCAGCGCCGCAGCTACGAGAGGCAGAAGGCCATCGGGCGCGGCCTTGGGTTCGGCGACCCGGAAGCGGAAGAGGCGGCCAAAAGGCAGCGTGCCGACTCGCTGGCGAGAATCCGCAAGGAAGAGGCGGAACGAAACCGCCCGAACCTTGTCATCAAGTCTGCCGACACCAATGCGGACAAGTTCCATACGGTGGCCGCTCCCGACGGTACGGCGGAAGCCAGGCTGATACGCGCCATGATAGACCAGACCACCAAGGCCAAGGAAGGCACGCGCCTGCGCTTCAAGCTGCTTGACGACGTGACGGTGAGCGGCACCAAGTTGAGGAAAGGCACTTACCTCTACGGCACGGTGACGGGATTCTCCAGCCAGCGAGTGAAGGCTACCATCACCAGCATACTTGCCGGGGACAAGTTCATCAAGGTCAAGCTGTCCGTATTCGACAACGACGGCATGGAGGGCTTCTACGTGCCCGAATCCTCGTTCCGCGATTTCGTGAAGGACGCTAGCTCCAACGTGGTGCAGCAGGACATCAACATAGAGTCCGACGGCGGCTACGGCTCAGGAATATCCGGCGAGGCCATTGCCTTGCAGGCCCTGCAGAACATGTACAACTCCGCCACTTCCGCCCTGTCGTCCAACATACGGAAGAACAAGGCGAAAATCAAATACAACACCATCGTCTACCTCATCAACTCGGACGATGCAAGGTGAACATGATTTGAAAAACAAATACATACTTACTTATATGAAAGCAAGAACCATCTTACTGACTTTGCTCTGCGCCGTGGGCATGACCGCCTACGCCAACGAGAAAATCTATGTCAACCGGGACGTGACCACGCACATCGTCATGCCCGAACCCATCAAGCTGGTGGACATCTCCACCCCAAAGATTGCAGGCAACCAATGCACGGACAACATCGTCCGCATCAAGCCGTACCACGATGAGGGCGATTCCATACGGTCCGGCGGCTACACGGAGAACGAGCTGCTGGGCACCATCACGCTCATCGGGGAAAGACACATCGCGCAATATGACGTCCTTTATACCGAAGAGCCGGGACAGGCGGCCGCCATCTTCGAGGTGCCGTACACCCACACGCAGTCCTACATCAACCCTGAAGTCACCATGCCCATGTCCGAGATGGCACGCTATGCGTGGGCGGTGTACGGCAGCAGGCGCAAGTACAACCAGATCGTGACGAGGGCGCACGGGATGAAGGCCACGGTCAACAACATCTACGCCGTCGGGGATTACTTCTTCATCGACTTTTCGCTGCGCAACAAAACGAAAATTCCCTACGACATCGAGGAAATCCGCGTGAAGCTCACGGACAAGAAGGAAACCAAGGCGACCAACTCGCAGACTATCGAGCTGTCGCCCGTGTTCACGCTCAACTCTGTGAGGAAGTTCAAAAAGGATTACCGCAACGTGATGGTGCTGCCCAAGCTGACCTTCCCCGACGAGAAGGTGTTGCGCATTGAAATATCCGAGAACCAGATCAGCGGACGGGTCATCGTGCTGACCCTCGAATACGAGGACATCCTCCATGCGGACGGCTTCGATGCCGACATCCTGAAGGACGCTGCCTACTATCCTTATTACTACATCTCTTATTCCGACAAGCAATGAAGAAGTTTTTAATCACCTTATTCTGTGCGGTCGTTGCCATTGGCGCATCCGCACAGGACGGCAAGCTGGCGGTAAACGCCGGCTTCATGTTTCCCTCCACACTGAACGCTACCATAGGCTACGAGCATCCGCTATCATACGGAAATGCTGTGGAACTGTACGGCGAGGCCGGCACTCATTGGCAGGAAAAGGATTTCTGGAAAGGCTACTATTGGGACGGCGGCATCGTCTACAAGCACCGGCTGGTGCGCTATAAGAACGGTATGCTGCGTTTCCGCTTCGGGCCGCAGTTCGGCGCGGTACAGAAAAAATTCTTCATCGGATTGGAGGGAGGATTTGAATACAGCTATGTGTTCCGTAACGGATGGGAGTTCGCCCTGATACAGAAGAACAACGTGAACTTCCTGCACGGCGACACGTTCCGCAACGGGTTGTTGCTTGGAGTGAAGATACCTTTTTAACCACTTGTAAACAAAACAGAAGGCATGGCATTTGAAGAGACAAGGGAACAGCAGCAGATGTACAACTACTTCCGCAGCTGCATATACATCTTCCTAATCATAGAGATTGTGATGAACCTGCCTGTCACGGCGGACAACCGCGTCACACAGTTCATTCTCGATCTGTTGGGGCGTTTCAAGGTATTCAACACCGTATCGGGCTGCAAGGTGGCGGAGCTGGTGTGCATCTGCATTGTCTGCATAGGGACGAAAGCGAAGAAGGCGTTGAAGTTCAACGTGCGCACGATGGTGGTCTATCCCGTGCTGGCCGGGTTGACCCTTGTCGGGCTGTGCTTCGTGTTCCACGGGATGTATTTCGGCATCAGCTGGTTCGGCTTCCCGGCCAACCGCATCCTGTACGCACTCTGTTCGGTAGTAGGTACCATGCTAGTGCACCAGGGGCTAGACGGCATCGCCAAGTATTACAACAACAAGGTGGGCGAAGACCGCTTCAACTTCGAGAACGAGTCGTTCCAGCAGTCGGAGACGTTGGTCGCCAACGACTATTCAGTGAACATCCCCATGATATACTATTGGAAACGGAAGATGCACAAGGGATGGATAAACATCATCAACCCGTTCCGTGGGACAATCGTGTTGGGAACGCCCGGTTCGGGCAAGTCCTTCGGTGTCATCGACCCGTTCATCCGGCAGCACGCAGCCAAGGGCTTCGCCATGATGGTGTACGACTTCAAGTACCCGGCGCTTGCTAAGACGCTCTTCTACCAGTTCTGCAAGAACCGCAAGGCAGGGAAACTACCGCCGAACTGCGGCTTCAGGACGGTGAACTTCACCGACGTGGAATACTCCAATCGCATCAACCCCATACAGCGGAAGTACATCCCCGACCTTGCGGCGGCCTCGGAGACGGCGGCCACCCTGCTGGCCTCGCTCAACAAGGGAGGCGGAGAGAAAAAGGGCGGCTCGGAGGCGTTCTTCACCAACTCGGCGGAGAACTTCCTCGCGGCCATCATCTACTTCTTCGTGAACTTCCACCCCGTGGGCTTCAAGGACGGCAGGAAGCTCAGACGCTTCATCCTACACGAGGGAAAGAAGCTGGAAATCGTGATAAAGAATTGGGACGACTTCAACGCCATAGACAAGGACGGCAATGTAGTGCTGGACTTCGTGGACGAGAAGGGCAACGATGTCTCCACGGACGAGGACAGGATGTTCGTGGATTTGAACGGTTACAGCTATAAAGACCGCACGGGAAAGCTGGTACGCATCAACCGCTGCTGGTATGAGGACAGGGACGGCAACGAGGTGGAGCCGGACACCGTCACGGGGGAATACTCCGACATGCCGCATGTCCTCTCGTTTCTCGGCAGGCCATACGACCAGGTGTTCAACATCCTGATGCAGGATGACAAGATAGCCTCGCTTATGGCGCCGTTTAAGAGTGCTTACGAGAACAAGGCCAACGACCAGTTGGAAGGAATGGTGGGCACGCTCCGCGTCAACGCCGCAAGGCTCGTGTCGCCGGAGGCCTATTGGGTGTTCACCGGGGACGACTTCGACCTGAAGATTTCCGACAGGGAGCATCCGAGCTATCTTGTCATTGCCAACGACCCGGAGAAAGAACAGGTCATCGGCTCGCTCAACGCCCTTGTGCTGAACCGCCTGATAACCCGTGTGAACTCAAAGGGGAACATCCCGGTGAGCATCATCGTGGACGAGCTGCCCACGTTGTACTTCCACAAGATAGATCGACTTATCGGTACGGCACGCTCCAACAAGGTGGCCGTGACATTAGGTTTTCAGGAACTTCCGCAACTGGAGGCGGACTACGGCAAGGTGGGTATGCAGAAAATCATTACCACGTGCGGCAACATCTTCATGGGGGCTGCCCGTAACAAGGAGACGCTGGAATGGGCGCAGAACGACGTGTTCGGCAAGGCCAAGCAGACCTCGCGCTCCATATCCATCAACGACCAGAAGGTGTCCACCACCATATCAGAGAAGATGGACTACCTCGTTCCGGCGGCGAAGATAGCGGACATGGCCACCGGATGGCTGGCCGGACAGGCGGCGCGCGACTTCACCGCCACGGACGAGAGTATGTTGGAGAAGTTCGACATCGAACAGTCGGAGGAGTTCAAGACCACCAAGTATTTCTGCAAGACGCACTTCGACATGAAGAAGATTAAGGACGAGGAGGAACACTACGTGCCGCTGCCCAAAATCTACGAGTTCAAGAACGACCGGGAGAAGGAAATTCTGCTCAACCGCAATTTCAAACGGGTTAATCAGGAGGTAGAGGATATGGTCAAGGAACTGCTTGGAATGAGCTAAGTGATTGTCTAACTGTTTCTGATAACATATTGAAAGATAATGATATATGAATATTGGTTCGACTTCCTATCTGCCTGAACCGCTTCCTTTGTTGAGCGGAAGCGCATTGAAAATCATCGCCATGGTTTCCATGGTTATTGACCATTACGCATATTATCTTATGGATGGCAATACAATGGCTTATGAGGTGATGCGGTGCTTCGGGCGTATCGCCTTCCCCGTGTTCGCTTTCCTGGTTGCGGAAGGTTTCGCCCATACGCGGAACAGGATGCGGTACTTCCTTTCCCTCATGTTGTTCGCAGTCGTCAGCGAAGTGCCGTGGTATCTGTTGAACGGTGCGGACGGCACGCACAACGTGATGTTCACGCTGGCCTTGGGAGTGGCGGCATTGGCCGCATTCGAGAGGCTTTGGGAACATCGTATCTTATGCTGTTGTTCCATATTGATGACGGCATGGCTAGCGGCATGGTTGGAAGCGGACTACGAATGGAGGGGTGTGCTGATGATAGTAGTGTTCTACCTGTTGAATATGGGCAAGAACACACCGGTCACTTTGCGCAGGATAATGCAGCTGCTGTTTGCTTTTCCGCTGATGATGCACTACGGCATAATCGGTGCGCTGCTTGCCTGTGCGGTCATCTTCCTGTATAACGGCACAAGGGGTTTCATCCACGGGAATGTGGCCAAGTACTGTTTCTATGCCTTTTATCCGGCACATCTGTTCCTTTTATGCATCTGTTGAATGTTCACTTCAACAGGAAGTCAAATAAACTTCCGTCCGCATCCGGGAACAATCCTTGAAAGTGCTTTTCCATCCGCTGGCGCGACTCTTCGGGAGTGCGGTCGGGATGGCAGCTGTCCTTGCCCAAGAGGACTTCAGGCATGGTAAGCAACGACCATCCCCCAGCCGTAGTTGCGCCCGTGCCGGTCTTTCGAATAGACGAAATCCTCCGTGACGATATAACAGCCCATTTCAAGACGTGAGATATAGGTATCGAACTTGCCGCGCATCTTCGTTCCCGTAAATCCGCAGGCTTTGCGCAGGTCACGGGTTATCATGCTGCCGTTTTCCTGCAATGTCTGAAATATCATGTCCTCAATGCTGCTTTCCTCCGGATGTGGATACACATTTCGGCGCCAGTTGCAGAAGTCCGGCCACCATTCGCGGCTTATGAAGGCAGCTTTCCGGTCAAAGAACTTGCCGTATGCGCATCCGCTCTCCCGGATGATGTCGCCTTTCCATTCCCATAGCGGCCATTCCCATCCGCCGTCGGGCAACGTGACGTAACGGCATTCCTCGTCAACCGCTTCTTCCGCCGACCATCCGTCCAGTCCCATGTGCAGCAACGGCAGGAAGCCGATTTCGTTGATGTATTCAACCAATCCGCTGCAATTATATATCTCGTTTATTTTCATGGCAACTTTTTTATGTATTCGGACAAGAGTTCCTTAGAATCTTATCCATGCTCTTCCCTTTGGCAAGTTCGTCAACGAGCTTGTCAAGATACCTTATCTCACGCATCAGTGGTTCTGCAATGATCTCGACCCGAACACCGCAGACCGTTCCCTTGATAAGCAGGCGGTCGGGATTCAACTGTGGGGCGTTCTGAAAAAAATCGCCGTATGTAATGTCGGTGGCGAGAATTTCCGTAAGCTGTCCGGGCGTGTACCCTGTGAGCCATTGCACAATCTGCCGCACCTCGCTTTCCGACCGTCCCTTCCGTTCGGCCTTGGCAACCAGCAAGGGATAGGCCTTGTCCAACGGCATCTGATATACTTTGTTCGTTTCCATGACACATTTATATGATGGCTGTTCACGTTCGTTTATATTGGGACAAAGTTGCTGTTCTTTTGCTAATCAGGCAATTTCCAGCTCGTTTCTTGTCATATTCTACAAAATTTTAGGAAAAGGCGTCGGAAATCATAGGTTTATGCACTTGTAATTATCTATATTCCGCCATAATTTGGTTTATGCTATTCGCCATATTTCACAATGCTGTAACCGTGATGAAACATCAAGATGCTATTTTTGTCATCAAATCCATTAAACATTCGTATCATGAAAGAAAAGGACCTGCGCAAAGAAGCCTATAAAGAAAGCAAGAAGAGCCAACGAAAGGAAACGGTTATTGTCTTTGCAGTAATAGCCGGGGCAGGTGCTCTTTTCTGGTGCGCATTGATTCCGATTAATTTTTGGTTTGGCTGTGGATTAGGCCTTTTCTTAATCGCAGTGGCTTGCTTCTTTGCCCATGCTACCTGGAAGAGGCATCAGACGGAGCTTCACGCGGTTGCGCAAGGTATCTTGACGGAAGCCGAAGTGGTGGAACTGAAGGATGAAAAGGACTCTGACGGCAAGCTGACGACAATGGCCGTCTATGAATTTGCCTTGCCCGGAGGCTCGAAGCACCGCTTCAAGGAATCCGTTTCTTCCTCGATGGCAGGGATTTTGGGGCTGATACGGGTGGGCGTCAAGCTTCCCCTGTTTGTTGACCGGAATAATCCGGACATTTTCTATAAGATGAAACACCGCCTTACGGAACAATCCGTTCCGGATATGGACGATGCCGTCATCAGCCAATACCTCGGAAAGTATGGGAATAGCTTGGACAGGCTACGGCCTGAGGAGGTTGTCCGGGGATACAAGATGTTCGGGCGGATATGGAGGACATTCTTAGGGCTCGTCATCGCCGGTGCGTTGGCAGGCATCGGTTTCGTGGTGTACAATAACTGGCGGAATATGCGCCATGACGACATCGGGCTTCCTCCCGGCGTGTTTATTTCCCTCATAGGCACTACGGAGGTCTACCAGTATTTCCCCGAAACCAATGAGTGGAGCTACTATGCAGATGATTTTGGTGTAGCGCGGACAGCCCGTTGGCGTTATGACAGCAAATGCCGCAAGCCGCTCCAACTGGGCTACACCGGTGCCTCTTTTACATCCCAAGGGGCGAGCGACTGGCCGGAACTGCTCATTCCCGAAAGTTACCGTGATCGGTTGGACGAGTTTGCCGCAGACAAGACGGACAACAGTTTGACTCCTCCATGATTTATCATTTGTCCTATTCACTAAAAAACATATTCATTATGTATCCCGACAGAGAGAAGGCATTGGCCAAAGGCAGACGGAAAGGCAAAACCTTTATCCGCGTATTCTGCGGCATATTTATTTCGGTAGGTATTATCCTGCTCATCGTCGGCATCGCCGTTGGTGTCAGCGGCCACACATTCCGGCAAAAGGCTGAACCGACGGATGCCGTTATCTTGGCCATGCGCGGAGCGAGCAGCGAATCGTTGGGTACTCCTGTCGTGGAATATACCGTAGACGGAAAATCCTATACGGCCATGCTCAACATGGCATCCTCGTCCATGTATCCGGGCAAGCGGATAACCATATATTATCAGAAAAACAATCCTCGGGAAGTGCGCTATCTGGACGATAACGGTTGGCTGATTCTCATCTTCGCGTTTATAGGAACCGTGTTTACCGGAATAGGGACGGCCTTCTGGCTGGTGAAACGCAGCCATGAGCGGAAAGCCCGTCAGCTGTTGGCAACGGGGGAAGTGGTGGAAGCGGAAATTACAGGCATCGGTGAAGATACAAGCAGTTCGATGAACGGACATCATCCTATCATGGTCAGTTGCCGCTACACCGCACCGGATGGACGGGTGTACTTCTTCCGCAGCGGTTCCTTCTGGTATGAAAGCTACGAGATAGCCCCGAAGAAGAAGGTGCGCGTGTATGTGGACCGCAACAATCCGGCAAATTATTATGTAGATGTGGACAGTGCCGTAGGATAAAGAGTCATCCCTTTATGCAAAGAATTATGCGGCTATTGAAATCATTTATCGTTTGGATATGCTTCATCCCTGTGGCAATACTCAATGGCGGATTGCGTGAATATGTACTGGTCAAGTTTATTGGAGAAGAAACGGCATTACCCGTGAGCGGGATATTGCTAAGCGTATTCATCTTTCTGGTAACATGGCTGATGCTTCCCCGTTTGGTAAAAGGCTGTGGCATGAAAGGCTGTCTGGCAATAGGTGTTTGCTGGGCGTTATTGACCGCAGCCTTAGAGTCTGCCGCCGGAATTACCGGAGGCAGTACCATTACGGAAATTCTTGCCGCCTACAATCCATCGACGGGCAATCTGTGGGTGCTTGTATTGGCGACGACATTACTGTCACCTGTGCTGCTGAAAATGTTCAAACAGATTTAATTTAGAGGTATTGCTCCAATATACGGCTTAGCGAACGGACATACCTTGGGTCTTCCGCATAGCCGATGTTCTTCAGCCATAGCAGGTAGTTCCCTCCATTGTACTTGTACTGCACTTTTGTATAGTACGCCCTGACGCTTTCCGTCCAATGCCCAAACTCGAAATATTTTCCTGTCCGTGGATTGGTCAGGCCGAACAGGTTATGCTTGTTCCTGCATACCGGGGAGGTGAACCATCCGGTTTCAAGGATAGCCTGCGCCAATACGATTTTCGGATGTCGTATGCCGTTGCGCATGATTTCCGCATAGAGGTTGGGGATAGTCAATTCGGGAGGCATGGATTTTGGGGATGTCCTTTTGTCACCTTTTTGGCCTATTCCCTTCTTCTTTTCTTTTGTCGCCACATGAATATGCAGGGTGTCATTTCTGACACTTTGCGCATCATTGTTGATTGTATCATTCTCTTTTCCAGTCGTTTTCATCATTCTGTTTCCGGAGCCGGGTATTAACTCCGACTCTTTGGTGATGGTATAGAACTGTGCCGATGCGCTAAGGGGCATCAGCAACAGCATCAGGAACGACAGAATAGTGTTGTGCATTTCTTTTTCTCGTTTGGGTGAAAATACTTTTGCAGGGTGTTCAAGCGGTTCCGGCCGCAAAATTAACCCGTAAAAACAAGTATAACGAAATGGACAACAGAAATTTATCCGAAACGCTGCCCTACGGGAAGCTGGCGATGCTGGGTATCGACAAGGAGAAGGCAGACCTTCTTCCGCAAGAGGTGAAGGAAAAGCTGCTCTCCGGCGAGGTCACGCCCCTCATGCAGGTCTCCATCCGCGCACAGAACGGCAACGCCGTCACGCTGCCGCTCAAACTCCAGCTGGTGACAGACCGGCAGGGCAACCCGGCCCTGATGGCCTATCCCGTCAGGGCAATTCTTGAAACGGAACGCAACAAGGCTCTCGGCCTGACTGAACAGGAAGCGGAACGCCTCAAAAAAGGCGAAGTCATACAGAAAGCCGTGGATGTGGACGGCGAAAAGACCCGGCAGTACCTTCAGCTCGACCCTGAGATCCGTTCCGTCATCCACCGCCGTGTGACCGAAATTCGGCTGGAACAGAAGCTGAAGGACATGGAGAAGGTGAACGACATCGAGCTGGGTACGCAGCAGAAGCAGCAGGTGCGCGACGGCAAGCCCGTGGAACTCAATGTCGGCGGCGAGAAGGTGTCGGTCGGCGTTGACCTGAGGGAGCCGCAAGGCTTCAAGATCATCAAGGGCGACCTGAAGGAATGGGAACGCCAGCAGAAGCTACGCTACGATGAGTTACACCCGGAATACCTCGGACTGGTGCAGACCGACAGCAACCGTTGGGAATACCGGAAGGTCGTGGACAGGCAGTCGCAGGAACGTGCCATGAAGCTGCACTCCCCCAAAGAGAATGCCAGCCAAAGTCTCAAACGCTAAATTTATCCGCTTATGGCAAAGAAACAAGAACAGGAAACTGCCGCTGATATGTTGCGGCAGTTCGACTCGCTGAAACAGAAGCATCCCGACGCGATGCTCCTCTTCCGCAAGGGGGATTTTTACGAGATGTACAGGGAGGATGCGGTCAAGGCCGCCGCCGTACTGGCCATCACGCTGACCAGCAGAGTTCTTCCCGGTGAGAAAGACCCCGTCAAATACACCCTGTTTCCCTATCACGCCTTGGATGTATATCTTCCCAAACTGATACGCTCCGGGCAGAGGGTGGCCATCTGCGACCCGATTGAAACGCCCAGGCAGAAAAAGGAAGAAAAAGCCGACCTGAAAGCCGGAGAAAAGTCAAAGGTAAAAGAAGAAATCATACCCAACAATACCGATATGGCAAAGAAGAAGAAAGAACAGGCCGTGCAGGATAAGCCTGTCCAAACTGACCCCAATGAGGTGAAGGAGAAACCTGCCCGTCAGAAAAGCACGGAACAAAAGGCAGGTACGGAACAGAAAGCTGAAGCGAAGGCGGATGCCAATGTGGAGCAACAGGCCGAGGCGAAGAAGGAACGCAAGCCGCGCGAGCCGCAGATGGTGACGGCCGACGGCGGCAAGGTGACCCACGGCCATGCCTACCAAGGCAAGGACAACCCGGAGGACTGGTACTTCACCGCAAAGATTGACGGTCAGCAGCTCAAGCCGCAGAAGATGGACGCCGCTGACCTCGCCGCTTACCAGAAGAAGGAGCTGACCGTGCCGCAGCTGATGGAACGCTACTACCCGACAAAGCTGATGCCGAAAGTGTCGGAGGACACCTACAGGTTCCCCCGGCAGATGGAGGGTGCGGAAGGTTCCGTCGCCATCGAGAAGTTCAATGTCTACAAGGAGAAGGACGAGCAGCGTCCCGACTTCGGCAGGTACAAGTTCTATGCCCAAGTGGGTGACGCAAGGATGTCCGCCGTGGCCTCGCGCCAGGACCTGAACGCTTACTTCGATCGGGTGATGACACCCAACCAGCTCATCGAGAAGAACTTCGGCGAGCGGCTGCACCTGAAGTCCGCCTACGAGAAGTACCGGCTTCCCGAAGGCGTTGACCCAAAGGGTGTCCGTGTGGCGAAAGACCACACCGACAACAAGTGGAAAGTGTACGTGGACATGGGCGACAAGGGCAAGACCGCCCGGCACGAAATCTCCTTTGACGACGGCTATTCGCTTTTCAAGACCCGCACCGCCACACGCGAGCAGATTGCGGCCAAGTACCTCACCCCGGAAATCAACGGGCTGCTCTCGGCCCAGACCAACAGGCTGGAGAAATCAAACTCAATGAAAATATAAGACGAATCATTTTTGAATCAGAACCGACAAGTATTAACATCAAAAGAACAGGAATATGTCAGCAACAATGAATCACGAGGAGCTGGTAGAACTCCTCCAGGAAGGCAAGATAGGCTATCTCCGCTTCGTGCTGGAGGGCGAGAACGGACAGGACTATCTGGAGTGGTGCCGTGCGCACGGCACGGACCCTTCGGACGAGTCCGCCGAGTTTTATGTGGAACAGACGGACATCATGCAGATGGAACGCCAGCTAATCGATGACGGGGACTATGGCATCTGGAACTAACCCTTCATCTGCCAGTTCCGGACAGGCGGCCATAGACCGCTTCGCCGAGATGATGATCGGGCGTATGGAGCAGATGAAGGCGTCCGACTGGAAGAAAGGCTGGATTGGCGGTGCGTCGGGGTACGCCGGACTGCCACAGAACGTGGGAGGACGCAACTATTCCGGCTCCAATTCCTTCTTCCTGCAACTCCACACGGCGGCCAATGGCTACGACCTGCCCGTTTACCTGACCTTCAAGCAGGCGCACAACCTGAAAGCGCACGTCCTGAAAGGTGAAAAGGCGTTTCCCGTGGTGTATTGGGACATGATGGTCAAGGACAAGGACGGGAAAAGGATAAGCAGCGACGAGTACCGCACCATGACGAAGGAGGAAAGAAAGGATATGGAGGTCATCCCGTTCGTCAAGGCGTTCCCCGTGTATAACGTGGCACAGACCAACCTGGCCGAAGTACAACCCGAACGGATGCAAAAGCTCATGGATAGGTTCAGGCTGCCCGAACTCCGCGACACGGAAGGCATGTACGCCCACGCCGCACTCGACAGGATGATAGAAACACAAGGCTGGGTCTGCCCGATACAGGCCGACAAGCGTGTGGACGGGGCCTATTATTCCCCCTCGCACGACATCGTGGTGGTTCCCATGAAGGCGCAGTTCAACACGGGCGGCACGCCGGAGGAAACGTACCGTGGCGGCATGGAGTTCTACTCCACCATGCTGCACGAGATGGCCCACTCCACCATGACACCGGAACGGCTCAACCGTGACGGCATAGGCAGGTTCGGCGATCCGAAGTACGCCAAGGAGGAGCTTGTCGCCGAACTGACGGCGGCGATGATAAGCCACTCGATGGGCTTCGACTCCAAGGTGACGGACAACTCCGCCGCCTATCTGGACTCATGGATTGGCGTATTGAAGCAGGAGCCGAAATTCATCGTCTCGGTCATGGCGGACGTGAACAAGGCTTCTGACATGATACTCGACCATGTGGACAGGCAGCGGTTGGCACTGAACGATCAGCCCTACCTGGCCAAGAACGACCCGCTCGCTCCGCTTGACCCAGGCGAGGAAGTGCCGTTTCGGAACGCTGCCATCGTCAAGACACGCGGCGGAGACTATGCCATCCGTGCCTCGTATGACGGTGTGGAGCTGGGCCTGAAGAAGGTATCGAAAGGCACGGCAAGGACTTACTTCCAGCTTACGGACTACAAGGACAAGGCGGCCTTCCTGAACATGACGGCACGTAAGACATTCGGGCCGGAGATTGCCATGATGGGCAGGACGCAGACCGTAAGTGCAAAGATGGGTATTTAATCCTAAAAGTAATACGGAATGCCGGACTACAAGGTAAACTTCAAGGAACTCAAAGCGCGTGTCGGTGTGACCGATGTGGCTTATGCCCTCGGCTACCGCCTTGACCGCAAGGCTGGTGTGGGACGTTACATCGAACTGGTATTGGGTGACGGACAGGAGAAACGTGACACCATCATCGTCAGCCATCCCAATGACAGGAGTGCCCAAACGTTCTTCCGCCGGGACGGCTCCAAAGGGGATGTACTTACGCTTATCCGTGAGAATCTGGATGCCTTTTTCGTCACCGGCAAGGACGATTGGCAGAAGACTGCCAAGGTGATGGCGCGTTTCGCCAATATGCCGGAACCGGAATACCATGAGGATTGGGAATACCTGAAATCTGCCAAAGCTGCATCAGTTTTTGATGCCTCACGCTATGAAGTGAGGCAAATAGACGTGGAGCGCATTCCTCAGATCTTCCGCCAACGGGGCTTGTCCGATGAGACAGTCAGGCGTTTCGCGGCGTTCATTTTCCTTGTCCGGGACAAGCGGAACGGGAATTTCGACGGCTACAACATCGGTTTCCCCTATACCGGTGCGGACGGCCAGGTGAAGGGCTACGAGATACGCGGCTACGGTGGCTACAAGTCAAAGGCGGCAGGCACGGATTCCTCTTCGGCGGCATGGGTGGCCGACTTTTCCGGCGGTAATCCGGAAGCGGTCAGGTGCGTATTCTTTTGTGAGTCCGCCTTCGATGCGATGGCTTTCCACCAGATGAACAGAAACCAGTTGCACCCGGATGTGGCATTGGTCTCCCTCGGAGGGACATTCTCCGACAACCAGATAACCGGTGTGATGAATCGTTTTCCTAACGCCAAGGCTTTCGACTGTTTTGACAACGACATTGCCGGGCGCATCTACGGTCTTCGCATGATTGGCTTGCTGGAGGGCATCCCGATGAAAATCAGCAAAACGGAGGGCTACCTGCAAGTAGAAGCCGGAGGCAAGAATTTTACCGTCAATCCGGGAAAGGCGTTGCCCTCACAGCTTGCCGCACATCTGCCCGTCCATTATCGCACCGGACAATGGCTACCGCCCAAGGCGTTCAAGGACTGGAACGACTGCCTCTTGAACAAGCCGGTGGCTCCGGTTCTCGTCCCACGCAAGGAGGAACGCGACCGGAATCTGGCGGAGCGGAGAAAAGGTAATCTCAAAATGTAACGTAACATGGAACATATATGAAAGCAATCAGACTGAAAATGGCCGCCGGGGCGTTGGCCCTGTGGTTGGCCGGAGGCCATACCGTTCCGGCGTTCGCCCAACAGATAGATCCGGCACTGGCCGGTGCGGTGACGGCACAGACGCTGGAACTGAAAAGCCTGCACGACAAGCGCAGGAAGACGCAGGAGAAGATAATCGCCGCCGAAGCCGCCGTGACGGTTGCCCTCGACCGGGTGCACAGCGTGGAGAATAAGATGCTGGAATACCTCTCCAATGCGCAAGGTGCAGTACAGAACCTTTACCAGATCAAACGTGCAGGGGAACTGGTGACGACCGAGATACCGCAGAACTGCAACCTGTTGCTCAAATCGGTGGGGAGCAACCTCAAGGGCACGGCGATAGCGGCCATCGTGTCGGACGAGCTGACGGACGCGGCCACGCAGATGGCGGCGCTCTATCCGTTCATGAAACAGCTCGTGACTTCGGGCAGTTACGATGTGACAGGGGCTGACGGGAAGAACGAGAAGCACAAGGTCAACCTGCTGGACTCTTCAGAACGCTATTACATCGCCAACGAGGTGGTGACCAAGCTTGAAACCATCAACACCGACCTGTTCATCCTGGCCTGGCAGGTGCGCACGCTCTCGTGGAACGACCTCTGGTTCTCGCTCGACCCGGAAGGATGGGCCAATGTGATGTCCGGCAAGAACATTATCGGAGGCATCGTGGCCGACTGGAAGCGTGGATTCAATTAGGATTTTATCATCAAAATAGTGTACCATAATCATACAGCAATGGAAACAGAAAAGAAAATCATCGGCCGCTGCCCCTTGTGCGGCGGCAACGTGGTCAAGACCTGCAAAGGGTACCGCTGTGAGCATAACATCGGCGACAGCCCCTCTTGCGTACTGAACATCAACGCCATCATCGGCAACCGCAAGATGGCGGACGCGGAGGTGGCGGTACTGTTGGAGAAACGCCGCATCCTGCTGGACGGCTTCGCCTCCAAGGAGGGCAAGGCATTCCCGACCGTGCTGGAACTGGCCGACGATGGCGACATCCTGATGCAGCCGGTCATCGGCAAGTGTCCGCATTGCGGAGGTGAAATACGTGTGGGAAGCCGGGCGTTCAACTGCTCCAACTATACCAACCAAGACGCACCCTGTTCCTTCGCCATCTGGCGCAACATCGGCGGACACCAGCTTACCTTGGAGGAAGCCGGGGAAATCTGCGAGAAAGGCATCACCTCTTTGGAACTGGAGATGTACCGTGAGGACGGCAGCATCTACCGCAAGCGGCTCGGCGTATCGCCGGACAAACTTCAAATCGTGAAGATATGAGGCCGGGAATGAAAATCTGGATAATACTCGCCTCCATCGTGTTGTTCTGGGGTGGTGTGTTCTACTTTGTCTGCTGTGCGGACAATCTGAACGGCCGCGCGGCGGACATGGCCGAAAAGGCATTGAAGGCATCGGTGCACAATCCCGAATCCATACGGATATTGGGTGTCAGCAAGCCGGATTCCGTGTTCGGGCATACCTACATTACGCAGGAGGAAAAGATGGCCCTCTCTCTGGCTATGGTGGAAATCAACAGGAAGGTGATGGATGTGACGGACGGGCTGGAGAACTTCAATCCGGACGACAAGGAAACGGCGGCACTGATGGAGCGGCAGATGTCGGCCATGTCGAGCCTGAGGCGGCTGATGGATTTCGGCGGCCCGCTTGACGGGAGTCCGCAACCGTTCTCCGGCTGGAAGGTCAAGATTGACTTCGAGGGCATGGATGCGGACGGCCGAAGCTATCATTCCGAATACTGGTTCATCCTGGACAAGGAGGCTCAGTGCGTGGTGAAGTCGTTTGAAATACCCTTGCCGTAGGCTTCAGAAGGAATTTGTTTCAAAATACATGGGGAATCCCGGTGTCATTTCAATGTGGCATCGGGATTTTCCGCTTCCTGCCCCTCATGGCATCCGGCTCCGTGGGTTTTCCGATACGAATTTACGGAGGGCGTGCCGTCTGCAAACGACGCGGGCTTGGCTGTGGCGGAAAACGCACGGCAGCCTTCCGCGATTTGTGTCAAATCGGGTATTCCCTGAGTTTTCCGCCTGCCACGTTTGCATTGTGGCACTTCCACCCTCCGTTCCCCTGTATCGTAAAAATATCCCGGAGCTGGAAGCCGCAAGGCTTCAAACAAAAGGGAAAAGATTAGAATTTCAAAAATCAAGCATTATGGCAATAGAACTCATTGACAGAAAGGAGAGTGCAAGCTACAAGGGCAGTATTTATGAACTTACCTTGTTGTGGGACAGAGAAAGCATCCGCAAGTGCTTCTGCGGTATGCCACCGTTTCTTGCCCACATCCGCAAGGACGGGGCGAACTTCGCCACTATCGACTGCTATTCAAACGACAACAGACGGTTTGCGGTAAAGAAGTTCATGCCGTCTTTACTCGCAAGGCCGGACTGGCAGGTGTGTTTCGACAAGGACATCAACACCATACCGCTTTTGGAACTGCTGGCAGGTCTGCCGATTTAATCTGTATGGATTTATCAAAAAAGCAAGGAAATATGAAAGGAACAGAACATTTCAAGGAGATTATCAAGGGTTATCTTGAACAAAGGGCAAAGGAAGATGAACTTTTCCGTGCCAAGTATGAAACCACGACACGCACCATTGACGATGTGGTGACGTTCATACTCAACGAAGTACAGAAGTCGGGCTGTTGCGGATTTGCCGACGATGAAATCTACTCGCTGGCCGTCCACTGCATAGACGAGCCGGAACTTGAAATAGGCAAGCCGCAGTCCTGCAACGTGGTGGTCAACCACCATGTGGAACTGACGGAAGAGGAAAAGGCGGAACAGAGGGCACTTGCACTCAAACGCTACCAAGACGGGGAACTGCGCAAGTTGCAGGCACGCAACCATAGGCCGAAACCTGCAAAGACACAAGAGGACAAACAACACCAACCGTCACTTTTTGACAATTTTTGAGCCATGAAACCGAGGAACAGATTTGAAAAGGCGGTGGCGGCTTCCAACATGAAGCTGTCACCCATAAACCCGAAAGCCGTGGAATGGGCGGTAAGGTACACAGTAAGTCACATCGCTTTCCGCACGTCGAGGCATAAGTGTACTTGTGGCGACTGCGGACAGAAGTTCGACTACAAGGGAAAAGGTAAATACACACGCTGCCCTCAATGTCGGCACAAGCTGGAAGTGGTTGACACGCTGATGCGCAAGAGGAAAGAGATTTCCTACTTTTCATCCATTGAGAGGGTTGACGATTTCCACGTGCAGAGGGTGTTCCGGCTGTCAGCAATTACACGCAAGGGCAAAAAAATGGAAACCTGGCAGATGGAGGTGTGCCGTATATGGCTCAACAAGGACGGCAAGACCGCAGTCACGTCAAGGACGAGGATGTTGGGGCATTACATGGACTGTTTCAACTGGCTTTCTGACATTGAGCTGAGAAATCTGACCAACGTCCATTGGGTAATATCGAATACGTATGTCTATCCGAACTATTCCACCACAAGGGAGTTAAGGCGCAACGGCATGAGGGGACGGCTCCCAGACTGCCACCCGACAAGGCTGGCGCAAATGCTCCTTTCTGACAGCCGCATCGAGACAATGATGAAAGCCAAGGACTTTAAGGCGGTAGAATATTTCACGGCGCACGAAATGGAACTTGACAGGTGTTGGCAGTCGTATAAGATAGCGAAACGCCACAGCTATGAGCCGGAGGATTACGGGCTGTGGTGCGACACGGTAAGGCTGCTTGAAAGATGCGGCCACGACATCCGTTCGGTCAAGTACATCTGCCCGAAAGACCTCAAAGCTGACCATGACAAATGGCTTGCAAAAGCCACACGCATGGAGGAAAGGCGGAGGAATATGGAACGGATGGAGAGGGCGAAAAGACAGGAGGCAGACTTCTATCGGGAAAAGTCGTGCTTCTTCGGCATAGTCATAAGCGACAGCGACATTGAAATATCCGTCCTTGACTCCATAGAGGCGTTCCATGCCGAGGGTGAAGCCATGAAACACTGCGTATTCAGGTGCGAGTATTACGCCAAGTCGGACAGCGTCATCCTTTCGGCTCATGACCGTCAAGGCAACCGCATTGAAACAGTCGAGTTCTCGATTAAGCAAGGCAAAGTGGTGCAAAGCCGTGGCGTATGCAACTCCAACACCGAGTTCCATGACCGGATAATACAGCTCGTCAATGACAATGCCTACCGTTTCTTAGAGGCTAAGTCAACGGCATAGGTTCCAAGTAATGTCTGTGTACCGGCCTGCGCCGTGAGGCGTAGGCCGGTAAATTACAATGAAGAGTTGTTCAAGACTACAAATCGGTTATTCTTTGTCGCTATTATCTTCAATAAGAGCATTGCGGTGATAACCATATCGGACATATGAATCGACAAAAATAAGTTCTTTATACCATTCTCCGTTTTCATCCTTTTTATTCTGAAACCGGAAAAATCCTCTTACAAAAATCTCATTATCGTTCACTATTTTGCGAAACCAACGAGAGTCCATGACAATTACTTCCTGCCCGCTTTCATTACGGACCTTCTCTTTGGATTTATAGCCTAGAATCTTGTCATCCAGTTTTGTTGTCCTCCCAATGGGTATGACTATTGTTTCTACTTTGACATATTTCTTTACGGCAAGATATACCATTAGTTTATTGGCCAACCGTTCATAAATCTGCTTCCTTTCATCCTTGTCTCCTGCAAAAAGCTGGTCATCGTCCGTCAAAGTTGGCCAGGTATAAACCTGCCGGACATTGTTTGGTGTAGATTTCACATAAAAATACATATACAGATTACTTAATCCGTTGTCTTCCCTGAATAACCACACATGCAGTGTATCTTCTCCGAAGCCATAAATGATTGTTCCGCAATCACGTGAAAGCAATATGCCGCAGACATTGTCCTTATAAAATTCCTGAAAAAGCTGGTGGTCGATATTGTAAAATGACTTGGCACTTTTTGCCATCACTTTTTCAAATGATGGCATCAGGAGTTCCGGCAATCCCCATTCAGGACAGGTGTCACGCACCTCAGAAAGGAATTGCAGTCCATTGGAAAGGTAGCCAAAATGCTGCATATTAGCCAACATAGGCACGCCAAATCTGTTTTCCTTTTCAACATTGTCCATGTTGAGCAACCACGATATAATGGGTCGTTTACGGATTATCATAATATGAAGTTTTTATTTACGCAATTTATCATCATGCTATTAGACCTTTATATGTCAATCCTTTTTGTACGAGTTGTTTACTATTGCTTTAAGTTCCTCATCCGTGACCTCTCTACAGAAAATATAGTAAACGGTGGTGCTTGTTGAACTTGCACCTCCGTATGCACCTACATAACCTCCGCCATTGGTCACGGATTTTGTTTCGACAAGTTCCCACCCTTGAAGGGACATATAATTCAATGCGGCAATCAGTGAATTGAATTTCAAGTCTTCACCGTCACTTCCTTTTATTGTCTGAGGCTTTTTATTTGAGCCGTCATCAAGGCGTATGGAATTTTTCTTGTATTCCATTTCGACATATAACTTCTTCGCATTGACAAGTTGTGATGTCAATAGAAGTAGGAAACATAACACCAGTAACTTTTTCATATCTGTAACTTGTTAAACTGAATAATCAAGTGATTATATTTTTAGGAATGCGTATTCACAAATTGTCTTACTGCTCAAAATATTTATTTTTCAAGATTCTGATAGGTAATGCGTTCTACTACACAGCGGAGTTTTTGCATGAGCCTTTTTATTTGTTGTTGGGATTGCTTTTCGTATAAGTTACCATAAATTCCTTGCACTTGCGTTTGCCCGGACGTACTGCAGCCACCGAATAAGGACTGTACTTTTCGTAAATATCCAATCCTCTGCCTAACGAGATGACCCAACCGTTATCTGTTTTGATGCAACGGTCATGGAAATCCCGGAATTTGTAGTCAAACTCGATGCCGTATTCAATCATGTCATCTTTAATGTCATCCAACTTGTCAATCAGTTCAGGGATTTTGCTTTCTTCTTCATTGGTTATCAGATGTACTTTCAGCTCATCCACATTACGGGTATCTATCAGCATGGTCATAAATTCCATCAAATTCTTTATTTGCCAGCTTGTACGGATAAACGGGTCTTCTATCGTGATTTCTGTCGCATCTTTCAGGTAGTCAGCAAAAAGGGATTGGTAAGTAACTCCTGTCTGCCCCAAACGGAATGAAAGATTCTTTTCCTGTAATACAGGAATGCGAGGGCGATTCTTTTTAACGGTTTCAGTGCCATCCTGTGGAACAGTAGACATATTATCTTGAGGCGCATCCATGCTTTCTTTTTTTTCCGCCTCGGTAACAAAATTTTGTGCTGCATCACGGCCTGTGCTTTGTGCATAGTTTATGTTTTCCAATGTTTCCACATGGATTTCTGCACCATCCATCTTGCGGATATAGATGAACTTAGCCGGTTCAGCCCTGAAAGTTTCGTCAATGAGGTAAAGCTGGTCTTTTACACGTTTGCGACATTCTGCCGCAAAGTCTATCAGTTCGCAGGCTTCTTTGCCTGTCATCTTCCCGTCCGGATAAAGAAGTTTCACCATGCCGGAAAATGTCTTGCGTATGGCCAAATGGTCACGTTCAGACAGAGAACCGTCGAATTTAGCATATTCTTTCAGCAGGCCGGTAAGGTCGTTGTTGCGCAACTCATGCAGAATGGCGGCGATGTAGTCTGTGATTAACCCATAGCCTTTGGAAAAACTGTCTTTTTTCAGCATCTTGATTTCCCAACCGGGATTATAAAGATGGATACGGTCGAGGAAAGCGCCTTTGATGAAAGCCGTGGGGATGGATTCAAACAGATGACTGTTCTTCAACATATAAGGCACCGTGTGTTTGGTGTTGCCCACAAATACCATAGAAGCGGAAGCCTCGTGCGTCCCTTTTCCACGGTTGAACGACTTGTTGGCAAGGTAGTTCTGCATGGTGTCTATCAATACGGCATCCACGTTGCGGCCTTTTTGCTGCTCGAACTCGTCCCAAGCTACTACATCCCAATATCCTACCAGTCCAAGTATTTCCTTGTTACCACTCATCTTGACGAAGAGGCGGGCACTCGTCACATCACCGCCGCTCACCAACACCCCGTATGGAGACAACTCTTGGAACACGTGGCTTTTACCGGTTCCTTTCGGGCCAAGTTCCATGAAATTGAAATTGTTTTCTACATGAGGCAACAGTCTGGACAGTGTAATGAATTTCTCTCTCCTATTGAACTTGTCAGGATCTAAACCGACTGTGTGCATCATGAAGTCAATCCATTCTTCCGTAGTGAAAGATTTACGCAGGTCTATGTATTCCTGCACATCCACGTTGGATATTTGCACCGGCTTGAGGGTCTGTATCTCCCAACGCACCTTAACATCTTCTCCGGGAATATACCCGATGGTCACGATGCACCAGACGCCGTTGCCTGAAAGCAACTTGGGATTGGAAGTTACATACTGCGTGCTTATAGGTACATTGTTCAAGCCTAAGTTGGCAAAATGGGCTTGATATTCATCCGACCTTTCATTGAGTGTCACCGTTACCTTGTCAATGATGCGATGCTTGCCTTTTTCGCGAATTATACCTTTGATGGCTTCGGCATCGGCACGATGCACGTAGTTGTTTTGGATGACCTTTTTCACTTTCTCCAAGCCTTCCGCTATAACTTCTTCATCATTGCTGGCACAATACTGTCCCAACAGGTATTCCAACACGTATGTAGGAACGGGCAGCCCACCTTTCACGAGAAAGGCCAAATCCTTGCGGACCACTTTGCCAATAAAGGCATTCATTATTTTATCTTGCAAATCCATCATCAATCAAAATCAAATTCATTACCAATTAGCGTGTTGTTCGTCACATTCTCCTTTATTAAAGGATTCAGGCCATCGGTCACATCATACACCCTTAACTGTAACACTTTGGCATCAATGTTTTGGTTTAAGGTGAGGTCAACCAATACCTTGCGGTTGTCAAGCAAGGCATCCGTACTATTCAGCACATATTCTTTGACCGGTGTGACTGCCATATCATTATAGTAGAGTGCCACTTTGATGGTACGAGCTTTCATCTCCATGCTCACCGCATCGGTCTGCAACAATTTGAAGCGAAGGCGTGATGCTTGTATGGAAAGGTTCCTGTCAAGCACCATTACGCCCACCGGTGTCTTAGTGTTTACTCTTTCTTGCCGACTTATAATAATAGGTATCAACAATTCCTGCAAAGAAGCTCCACCATGCGTGAACCGATAGCCTCCTGCCGGTGCTTGCAGGCGGTTGGTTCCCTCAGGGACTGCTACATATATATCGTCTTCTTCCATGCCGGAAACTTCCGACAAGGGAAATTTCACAATACCCGGTACCGCAGCCTCCGATTGCGTGAGGTAGTATCGGGTACTCTTTTCCAACGCATCTTCGGTTACTTTGTGCTTGTCCTTGTCTTCAAACACTTGGTCATTGAATAGGAAACCGTGGTCTGAAGTGATATAGACCTCGGTCACATTGTAGGATTCATGGAGCTTATGCACCAGCGTTTCCAATTCATTGATGGCATCCCGGCAACTGCCAACGATGTCTTTAGCCACGGCTGAATGGCTCTTGTCATCAATGGTATTGTGCATGACGTACACGAGCGGATGCTTGAATATCTCGCGGTTCTTGTCTTGCTCATATTTCCCTACCGTTTCATAATCCACACAGACAGCTCCTTGCCGATAAGCATCCATTTGTTCGGTACGTTTATCCATCGTGTCCAGTATTCGGTCGTCCACGCCCATGTTTTGCGTCCCGTCCACTTCGGCGTACAGCCGCAGGCTGCGATGCGGAAGCAATGCAGGTTTGCAAAACTTTGTTTCGGAAGGCAGCATGGCGATACCCATGTTCAGACGGGCTATATGTTTGCGTGCCGCCAATACACCGATAAGCTCTTGCGCCACCTCGTAACGGAGGGCATCGCTCACGATGACCACTACCTTTTTCTGTATCCCTTTAATCAGGCTGTCGTAGAAATCCTGCTGCCTGAGTCCATGTACGGCATTCATGCCGCCTGCGTCTTTCACACAACGCATCCATTCCAAATTAATGCGGTTGCACAGTTTGGCATATTGCATATCCAAGTTGTGCTTCACTTTCTGTACCGCATCGTAAAGGGCAATAGTGGGGCTTATTTTACAGAAACATTCAATAGACTGCCGGTACAGCTGGTCAATCAGATAATATTCATCCCGGTATTTATGGAGATAGTCGTCCGGTTGGTTCAAGGTAATGGAACCTAACGACAAGGCACATTCATAATAGCGCGCTACCAGCATGTCATAGTCTATGACTGCACCCACCTCGTTATTGTCGCTGTGTTTCACCTTCAATTCCTCCAGCTTGGCCATCGCTTTCTTCGGGGCTTCCATGATAGCCTTTTCCATCAGGCTGCGAAGTATGGGCAGGCAAAGCCCTTCCGGGATATAATAATAGTTGGCATCCGCACCATACCAGCGGATGAGGTCTTCATCACGGATGTCCGTTCCCCATTCATCCATCACTTCCGTTAATGCTTCTGCCGTCTTGGGGTGGTTCATGGCCAGCTCTAAGATGCGGTTCATCTGCTGCAAGGCGATGGAATCGGTTATCCTGTAACCTTTGTAGTTATCTGCCGGAACAGGAGCAAGGTTCTGTACGATGGCATTGTATTTGAACGTTTCTACCAGCCTCTTCACCTTTGTTTCCGCATGGTCATCTATCGTGCAGCCAAAAATGCTTTCTAACTTCTCGTTCAACTTGTCTTTTACCATCGCCGCGCTTCTCAGCTTCACATAGAAATCCGTCTGTTTGTTTCGTTCTGAACTTCGTCCTAAAAATAAAACTCTCAGAATGATGTTGTCCCAATCCAACACACGGGTTTGAGCCAAGTAGGAGGACAGGAACGCCCTGACAGCAATTTCCAGTGTAATGCTTCGGTCGGTATAATAGCTTTGCAGCAGCCGGAGCATCCTGTCGGATTGCAGTTGCTTGATGTTCTTTTCTACAAAGAGTGCCATATTTGAAGGCAAACTGTATTGCTGCATATAGGCCACGTAGTCCTGGTGGTGGTATTCCATGTTTGCCGTCAAAACGTCAAGCAACGGGAATTGCCCTTGCAAAGATTTCCGTTGCAGCGGTGATTCCTGATGGAAATAGAGGATAACCTTTTCATTTGCCCATGTGGTATCCAGATTGTATTTTGTCGTAAACCAATCCCCTTTGAAATCCACATAGCGGTATCCCTCTTTCCACGTCGCTTCCGCAAGCTCCATGGCGAGAAACTCGTCATTGAAGATAAAGAGAACCCGTAAGTCCGGATTCTTGTCAAAGTAAGAATATATCTTGTCTGTAACGGTCATTTCTTTCTGTATTTTTGATTACTGGCATTCGGGTTGTTGGGATTTGTCATTTCCAAATATCCGGCTTCAACCAAATCTTTAATATAAGTATGAATGTTCTTGCTGTGATAAGTTACCCCAGCTCTTTCAAGTATTTCACGACTACTGCGAGGTACACTGCAAAAATTAACCACATCCTTTTGCTTGGGAGTAAGTTTCATCCGGCGAGTGTCAGAGTCAGCATCAGAATTGGGTGTTAGAGTGCCAGAGTTCGCGTGAAAAGTATCAGAGTCAGTGTCAGGGTTGTGCGCCTGAGTGTCAGAGTCGGTGATAAAATCTGCATTTCTCTGTATTGTTATCAGGAATTCATGCGTCCTTTCATCATTCTTAAACTCTACCTGCAATCCATCTTCCAAAGCACGTTGGATACCTGTGCCTGCTCCTGTATAGGGCAAAAGGTAAATGGCATTGCTGAAAAGGAAATTGTTGCGGGGCATGGATGTGCCATTGGTAATGTCTTCCACCTGTAGACCATTCGGAAGTATGCCTGGACTATGTATCTCAACGCGGTTGTCAAAAATGAAGATGCGGATAGGCGCATTCCAGTTGAGTGAACGGTGGACAAGAGCATTGACCACAAACTCGACCAGACTTCCGTATGGTATTTCAAGTTTGCCCAATGAATTAAACTCTTCCTCCACCTGTACGTTTCTAAGATTGCGGGTAAAGAAAGACATGATGGTTTCAAACTGATGCAACAAGTTTCCTTCCATGTCTGCATCATTTACCTTGTCCCGGAATTGCTTGCCGCCTATCTTATTCCCGACAAAACAGATACATTTTGCTGTCATAGTCGGCAGCCAACGCTGGGGATATTTTCCAAACAAAAGCATGGCGGCGACCGTCAGGCTTCCGTCTGGGCGGATGAAACGCAGATTGCGCATCAGTTTATTCAGGTTGTGACCTTTGGCAATGGCACCGGCTATATCATCAAGTGAAGTTTCACGGAGTACGTCGCCAACAATCCCTTTCTTTTCCAAAACAAGTGAAAAGCGGTTTTGCAGGAATATCTTGAGCGTATTTTCATCCAAATCGTCCAAAGTAGCATCTCTTACCACGGCTTCATCCGGAGCGAAACTGCCGCATTCAGACATCATCTCAGCCAATTCAGCGTTATCAAAAACCTTGCGTTTGTCCGCACCATTCTTTATCCAGACAATACCTTTGTTGTCATGATAAGGTTTATTGTTTCCTTCTTTGATGGTGGCTACAACTACGCTTCCGCCCTCCACGCTTGCCGTATCAATGTCGAGCAAAATACTCGGAACTACATTTTCCGAAGCGATATTACCGAGCAGATTGGTTGTTTCCTGCACTTCTGCATACGACAAAGGGTTAAATTCTCCTGTTTTGTCATTGATGCCAATCACAAGCTGACCGCCGCGAAAGTTACTCATGGCAACCAGTTCGCAGCCTATATCGTATTTGTCCAAGATACGTTCCTTGAACTGTACCTTGCTTACCTCACCACGGTTCCTTAGTTGTAATATATCTTCTGTTGTCATAATGTGTCTAATTATAAAAGGCTGATAAGATATTCCATATCGCTTTTGCTTAACCAATGAGTATTGATATAGTCTTTTAGTTTGGTTTTATATATTTCATTTTTAAAAATTTCTTCTTTTCCTTTTTTGTCTAATTTAAAGAGCCAATCAATGCTTACATTGTCAAAATCCTTATACTCTTCCGGAGATAAAAAGAATTTCAAACATTCATTGGAAATAGCTATTTCATCAATAAAACTATGGAGAGATGTAAATGAAGCATCTTTTCTTATCTGAGCAAGAATATAACTATCGTCTTTATTTATTCCATTCTTATATTTGTTATAAAATTCCCTGATTTTATCGTCTGATGATGGAACTATATGATTAAGAAAAACAAAACGAATATAATGTCCAAAATCTTCAATATTATCTAAACAGAATGTCTGAAGCATTGGCTTCTTCACATCAGGGGATACCCGATATATAACAATTAAATTCATTATCGCTTTATGCATCTTAAAAAAATCCATACGAATGTCTGTAAACTCAGCGTTATAATCAGAGATATAAGACACAAGTCTTCCAATACTACGGGTATAGTTCAAAGTGCTATGTGTTTCATATAACATTTTGCTGATTAACTCATTGGTATCTTCTTTAGAGGGTTTGTATCTAATAATGAGATTATCAATTACTCTATACCCAATATGAAATTCAAAAATCCAATATTTCAGTAATATCCTATATAATAAATCCTTGTCTATCTTTTCTGTTTGAGATTTGGAAATTAACAGTAGTAAATTACACAATGGAGGATAAAACATCTCATTGCTTTTATACAAAGATTGCTTGGATTCATTGAGTCCATGTAAACATGAATTAATATAATCAACTCCTGAATCATCAAAAATTAAAGTTTCAATATCATATCCTTTTAAAGCAGAGTTAAGTTTTTCATTGCTTATATCGAATATGAGTATTTCAAGCATAAATTTATCCAATGATTCTACTCTTGTGGATACTAAAAGTCCTCCGAATATACTGCTTGCTGGGGTTGAAAAACTATTCAAAATTCCGGATGCCGCATTATAGCAAAGGGATTTATAATAACTGCTATTATTGCAAATAATGAAATTAGACGCACAAAATAAGTGTTCCCTCTGGTATGTACTAAGCAATAGAAGAATATTGCTATTGACAGAACAGCCTCCTTTTTCTGTCAGCTTCCTTTGTTCGAAAATTTTCTCTCTAAGCTCTTCTGTTTTTACCAAATGGCTACCAATAGACCTGTAAGAAATTAAATCTTGGAATATCTTTTTTATCTCCCAATCAAGAGGCAATTTATTCAGAATTTCATCTAAGTCAGTGTCTAATGCAAGCTGTAATTCACGCTCAACATCAGTTATTATCTCCCAATCTTTTTGCCATTGGGCATTGAAACGTATTGACCACATGTTATATCTACAAATAAAATATAATATGTATTTTTGTCTATTCCAATACATCGGTAGCAACTTAGCATAGTGCCTTAAGGCACCAGCATAGTCACCTAAAAGATATAAAGCAAAAGGAAATTCCAAATCATCAATATTATATTGAGCTGTAGTCGATCGTAATCGAAATATTCGTTCTTTTACTGCCGAAAAATCAAACTCTCGTAAATAATCAACTGTCGTCAATGGGATATAATTACTTTTATTATTCATGAATTTATCATCAAGTATTTCTATTCCATCAATTTCGTTTAGACAGTTATAATAAGCCAGTTGAAGCAAAGTTTTTAAATCAATATCGGGATGATTATTCAAAAATTGCCTTTTACCTTGATTGTCTTTTGTGACCTCCTTCAATTTTTTGAAATATTGTGAATATGTATCTATCCCAGATGAGTGGGCATAGAATTTTATATCAGAATATTTAGAGAAAAAATACCTTAAGCCATCTCCCAATGATCGCATCTCCTTATAATAGGGCTTAATGCGATTATAGACATAACTTGCTATATCGTTTTTAGATATGATGTTATAATTTTTAATGGCAAACAAAATCTTATCCATTAGCAACCCTTTGCCATTTAGAGCCACCTTTGAATATTCTGAACCATTTATTGAATCAATTTCATTTTCGCCAAAATATACAACATTGACCCCTTTGTTTTCAAAATAATTTCTGACTACATAATTAGGCTCGTCACAAGATAGCATATAAGCTCTTTGCATATTGTCCGATAAGATGCCTTTCAATTCTTCGAGAATTATCTTGAGGTTTAAATCTGCAAATGAAAAGCCTACGAACAAGACAAGTTTGCTCGCAAATAAAGACTGTACAAAGGCACGTACCAATGGAAAATTGTTCTTGTAGTTATAATAGTCTGTTTCTGTGAGAACAATATTATTGGTCAAATAATCTCCGTGCATTTTTATCAGGGAATTAGGATATGCCATTTGTGGAATATCTTTATCTTCCCTGATTATAGTATATTGAGTGTATTCATTTTGGATTTCCTGTTCGATTAAATCATCATAATTACTTGTGATAATATGGCAGGGATTTAAGGACAGTATCCTTTTATGCAATGGATTAGGCGTAGCTTTGTTGAAAAGTAAAATATCTTTCACTTTGTCCATGTACTCCTTATAACCTCTTGCATCTTTGTATAGCTGAGCTATCTTCAGAGCATCATTTTCATTGCTTAAATCGGCTGGAAGTTCAGACTTCATCGCTGCGATTAGTTCATCCCAAGTTGGAACGCCAGAGTTTCTTGAAACTCCAGCGCCAACAAAAATGACTAAACGATTATCTCGATAAGCCTGATGTATATGTGACAAATTTGATATTTGCTGTTTATCCATTGTTTCCATATCATTTTATTTCAACTTAGCTAATACATCACCGAACTTGGCGTAGTTCACCACTACACCGTCGTCGAGGTCGAAGGCGATTTGCTTGTCAGCTACCACATGGAGGCGGTCGTGGTATTCACGGCACTCGTCAATCTGCTTGCCGATGTTGTCCAACTCCTTGCGTTCACGGACAGAAAGGTTAGCAGCATTGGCCTGCATCTCTGCCTGTTTGGTCATCAGCCATTCGATGTGAGGCAACAGATATTTGGTGCGTATCTTTTCTGCGGTGTAAGCGTTCATGCGGTGCATATATACGATGCACTGGAATGCTCCTTTCTTTGAACTGAAAAGCCAATAGATAGGACGGTTCTGATACATATCCTTATTCTTATGGTCTTTCCAGAAGTCTTTTAAGAAGTAATCTTCCAAGCGTTTATTCAAAGCCCGCTCCACAAAGTTGAGGTTGTCCATAAAGTTTTCCTCGCCAAAGGCAGCGTTCAGCCATGCCTTAAAGCGGAGGGTGACGTGGTCGGTCAGTTCGTTATTGACTGACATAAGGGGAATAATGCCGTCATCGTCTATTGCGAAGCGACTGTTGGGAACAAGAGCTTCATACTCTTTCTGCCCGTCACCCTGATTGGCAAGGATTAGTCCTTTGCGGTCAAGACTGTAACGCCCCATCATGCAGCCAACAGCATACGAAATAAGCTGCTTAACGATTACATCGTCATGCCAAACGAGTTGTCCGTTCTCGATGCTCTTTTCTCCCTGTTGCAGGATGGTGATTTCATCTAACGGTACGTCGGGTGTCAGCTCGTCTTGCAAGCCGTAGATTTCAATAAACTGGCGGTTCAGTTCCTCTTCATTGGCATAAAGCTGGAGGAACTGCTCCGTCCAATGCTCCTTGTAGGCATCCATTAAGTCGGAAAGACGTTGTGAACAATCGCCTTTCTTTTTACTTAAACGTACAAGTTCGTTCTCTTGGAAGTCCCAAGAAGTTTCGTGGGCGTCCCAGTCAGATTTAGAAATTCTAATATTAGCTTTACCTAATTCACTTAAATCTGTATTTGATGAAGGCAATTTGATCAAATCTCCAGCTTGATATTGCTCTCGGGGATTAACAACCTTCCCAATAAAACGGAATGGCTTTGAGTTCATCCATGATAGAAATGCATAGATGTTATCCTTGTTGTTAGGGAAGTAAGACATTCCTTGAATATCATAAATGAATCCATTGGGGAAATATCTAAAAAAGGGTCCAGAGATAAGTCCCCAAGAGATTGATGGTCTGAAATAGTATTGCGTATTTTGTGGTCTAGAACGCAGCTTACCATCAACTCCCTTATAATTCTTTATTTTTTCGCCATCATTTTCCCAATTTACGATTAGTTCTTGATTTCCATACCATTTTCTACAGTTACCACCTTTGTTATAGGGAAACCATTTTCTCTGACTAATGAAAGCATCTTTTGTTGAATTTATATTGAAACCTATTTTAGAGGAAGATACTTCGTACCAATAACGTACAAAGTTATCATTACAACCGGTAGCTAATCCCTGTTTTGATACACCTACGGTTGAAAGTGCAGGTAAAGAAGAAAATAGATTTAGATATGCGTTGTTAATAACTGTAATTATATGCCCAGGTAATTGAAGAAATTCTGTCTGTCTGATAAAATGAAGATTGTTTTTTTCATTATTTATAAAATAATCACGTTTAATACTACATGTGTTCGCGTTCGATACATTATAATACGCTCCTTGTTTTGTCTTACTTATGTTTTTAGATGCGCAAAAACAAACATTCTGTACTACTTCACCATTAAGTTCCTCAAATGTTTTTGCACCCAATAAAATTAGAGAATCTATAGTGAGATTAAATAAAACAAAATCTCGTATATTCATAAAGGAGGACTTGAAAGTCCATGTGTCCATGTTTATCATTGCATATTTCCCTTTGTCACATATTTGATTATATGCTAAAATCATGAATGCTGTGAATAAGTCATTTTTGCCATCTTTATATTCTCTATTAATATATGCATATAATGTGCCATTCATTTTGCCTAACTCCATATACGGCGGATTCATCACCAATGCCGCATACTTATCCGTCAATGCAAGTACCAATTGTGCCGCATCGTTCTCTTCCCCCAATGAAGCCACCCATTCACGGGCTGCCGGAGAAAGGTTGAACTTCATAATGCTACCCAAGGTATCGGCATCAGCCAGCGTCTGGTTGACAGCCTCAATCTCGTTAGCCAATCGGGTATCTGTCGGCAAAGGCAGTCCGGCTTTAGGCATATCTAATATGCGGGGCAGGACATGTGCATCGATAAAGCTCCTGTCCTTCTGGCAAGCCTTCAGCAGGAGAGCAAACATGGCAAGCTGTTTGGCACGGGTGTCTATATCCACACCCGTCAGGTTGTAACGGAAAATGTCCTCTACGGCACGACGGCGATTGTAACCCTCTTCCATATAAATTTGATAGAGCAAGTCGAAGCACTCATTGAGGATATGTCCCGAACCACAAGCCAAATCGGCCACCTTTAGGTCGTGTATGTCATCAAACTGATAGACAGCATCCGCAAGGGTCGGTTCATCGGGTTCTACTAAATATTTCATGCCCTCCTTGATGTCGGAATAAGGGTTGTTGTCGAGGTAGATGCGGCCCACGGTGTTTTGCACCATGTACTTCACAATCCAGTTAGGCGTGAAGATTTGCGTGGCGGCGGGGATTTCGTCGGCTTCAAACTTTCCTTTCTTGGCAAACACTTCGTCCTTGCGCTCGGAGATGTAGAACTGGTAGAGCCAGCCTATGAGTTCAGGTGAGCGATAATCGTCGTCCGAAAGGTAATCGTCGGCATTGAGGCGGTCGATAAAACCGTCGTTCTTCAAGATATTGCTTGGCAACAGCAGTTCCGTGTAGTCCGCTATTTTGCCGAAACACTTGCGGATAATCGGGTTGCTGTGACAATACGCCACGATGAGCAGGGTAAACTGTTCGTCGGTCAAGGCATCATTGAGCATAAGGGAGTCCAACTTTTGTCGGTTGGCGTCATCCATCTGCGGCATACGGCCTTGGCGTGCCTCGGTCACGATGACAGGGATGCGCACTTCTTCACTTTCGTATTCCAATACAGGAGGAATCAGCCCGTTCTTCACCATAATACGGATGGCCACCAGACGGTTGAACCATGTATAAGCTGCCTCCTCCGCCACCTCACGGAACGAGTGGCTTTGCATACGTTGGTAGAGCGACATCCACTTGTGGTAGAAGTCCTCCGACTGTACTTCTCCCATAAAGACGGAACCGCCACCAAGCAATTCAGGCTTCTCGGTGGCTGTGCCATCTGGCTGAAAGCCCAAAGCAGTAAGGCGTTGTACCACGCCGCTGAGCAATATATTGCGAGCTTCTGTTGCGAAGCGTTTGATTCTGTTAGTATCCATACGAGCTATGAAATTATAATGTCATTGTCACCTCCGATGTACTGCATCAGTTTGTTTTTCAGTCCCTGCAAATAACGGTCAATGTCCGCCTCCGTGCGAAGCGGAGTATTGCAATGCGTGTCGAGATGCACCACCTTACGCATACGGGGCGCAGGTTCTTGTACTTTACTGCCATTCCCGGCCGCAGGCGTATTGTAGGGGTTTGCAGGTTGGGGGTTAGGCTTGGGGATAGCCGCATTGATACGCCCCATCTGTTCCTCATAGAACTCTGCTACATTGGCATTGGCTTGCAGGGCATAGAGATTATGCGTGCTTGTCTTGAGCATAATCGTGGCATCACGTTGGACGAATTTGTCACGGCTTACGTTCACGCTCTTGGCATATTCTTCGAGTTCATCAAACGCCTTGTTGTAATTGCATTTGATAGTTGCGATGAGGGCGTCCTTGCATTCGTTCAATTTGCCGTTCAAGTTACGCATCATCTTGTTGTAGGCCGGCATCCTGTCCCAAGGTTCTTCATCGGTTTCAATGGTTTTCAGACGGTTCAAGGCTTCCGTCTGGTCATCAGGCAGGAAAGCGAAGTTGTCGCGGTTGGCATCCAAGAACGCCGTTATCTTCTTGAACATTTCATACTGGTCGTCCACGAACTGGCGCACAGTCTTGCACTTGTCAAACAGGATGGCGGCACTCTCGTCGGCATCAATAATGGTTTGGAAAAACTCCTTCGGGTCACGGATGGTCAGCCATTGTTCCATCAACGAGATAGCTTCATCAATTACTTTGGCGAAAGCATATCCGCTTATCGTGTGATAGAGTTCACGATAATTCTTCAACAAACTGTTGAGCGCACTATCGTTAGTTTCCTTGCAGTTGCGGAAAAGCTCGGCATAATCGTTGCTGCCCTTGACACTTACCACATTAAAGATATGCTTCCACGCTTCGATAAAGGCATTCAGTATGTCTTGCGAAATGGCCTTGGCCGGCTCAATGGTAAACCTGTTGGATTCACGCACAATGTTCCGCGCGACTTCTTCACGGCTTACAATGGGATTGTTGTTGTAATTGAACGCATAGAGATGACGACGCACCAGCTCGTTGACCACGTAAATGCTGCAACAGTCCGCCCATCCGTAAGGTACTTTCGCAAACTGACGCACCACATCGGCCACGGTGACATCGTGGGGCGAACGGTCGAGATAGTCCTTTACTTTCTGTTCAGGTACGGATAGAGGTGTTTCCATCAAAGTGGCTTCGATAGGACGAAGGATCTTCTGAGAAAGTTCGCTTGTGTTTTTAGGGAACTCCGAACCGCTTACCAATGAAGCAAACTGATATAGATTTTGCAGATGGTGTGCCATTGCCACTTTGTAGCGTTCCTTGTTTTTAGCCGTGCCTAATACGGATTGGGGAAGTACCTCATTTCCGGAAATAGCCGGACAATTGTCGAGCAAATCACGGAACTTGGGCTTGATGTCTTTCTGATACATTTCCTTTGCCCGGTCTTGGAACAGACGCTTGGTACGCTGTCGTTCTTCGCTGATGGCAGATTCCTGTGCGAAGCACTGCACACGGCAATAGTCCAAGAAGTTCTGGCGTAGTTCCTGATTGTCCTTGAAGAGCGGATAGAGGAAGAACACCAAATGGTTGGGCTGGTTGGTGAAGGCAAACTGATCAGGCGAATCGGTGCTTGCGGTAGTGAGAAAGTCAACCACCACATCGGGATTATTGGAAAGGATGTTCCTTCCGTCCACATTGCCTCCCACGTTGAAAGAACGGGTTGCAAAAGTTTCCTTGCTGGTGGAAGTAGAGAAGCCGAAATGGTCGTAGATGATTTTGTAAAGTTCCTCCGTATAGGTGTTACTGTCCACCTTTTGGTTCTTGATAATCTGGGCGACCTTGGCTTCCTCCTCCGTATAAAACTCATAGATTTCTGTGCTGGCATCCTTCTTGACCTTGCGAATCACCGACTTATCCATAAGGAACGAAAGCACTTGCGAAACCTCCTCCTTGATGGCAGCCTTGTTGGCGTCCATTTTAGTCATGAGCAACGTCACGATGTTGTCGATGGTGGCGGAAAAGCCTTGCTTGTCACTGTCCGAAAGGTTGCAGACCATGAATAGCACATATACTACACGACGATAGAAGGCTTGCTTCTTCTCGTCGTCAATCAAATCCAATGCCTGGCGTGCATTCGACATGGCACGTTGTCCAAGATGCTGCATGGAGCCTTGGAACATGGCACCAAAGAAACGGTCAAAGGGGATAAATTCGCCTACCTCACACTCGGCGGTTTCCTTGGCGATGGAGAACGTGATGTTCAGCAAAGAACGCTCATTTCCCTTTACCTGCTTGTCCACATAATTCATATTGACAAAGGAGTCGAGCACCTTCATAATCAGTTGGAACTGATAAGGCACAAAGGGATAGAAGGCCGCAAAATCTTTCTCGTTTTTGTAAGATTGGTAAGTGCCGGGCAGAACAAACTGCGCATCGAGCATGGCTTTATTCTTCTCATACAAGTCGCACAAATGTATTTCCACTTCGCCCTTTTTCTCCAAGATACGTTTCTGCGTGATGTATTCGGGACTTGTGCCCTGCAAGGAAGCACGCACCTCAAAGCGTCCCAAGATTTTGCCAACCTCATCGTCAGGGTTGGTATCACTGCCACCTACGTTTTTCACCACATCTTCCAATGTCTGCTGGGCGGTACATGAAATCCAGACTTGCGATTCGCACACTTCATCAAGCCGTTTCACAAGTGATTGGAGCTGGAGCAACAGATCGCGGTGTTCGCCGATAAACTGACTTACCTCATCCACGAAGAACAAGACGCGGAGATTTCGGTTGGCCTTGCGGTCGATATATTCTTTCATTTCGGCGGCAAAGGCTTCCACGGAAATGTTGATGTCGTTGTTCTTGATGCGTTCACGAATCACGTCAATGGCAAGAGCCTGGTCAACCTCCTTGGCCATCTGCAAAGCCAAATCCAACCGGCTGGCAGCAAAGCGTGAAATGTTGCGCTCCCAATCGTAGCCTTTGCTCTTGACATATTCCTTGAACTCTTCAAACTTACCGTCATCGTCAAGCGCTTTCTCCAAGTATTGAGCCATCGGCAAGTTGAAAGAGTTATAACCGCGCTTCGCGTTAAACTGGTTCCAGAAGATGGTGGTAAAAGTGTTTGCCCTGTCAACATTGGCATCATGTACATCGCCGATATTGAACATCACCATTTCCACATCGGCTTTATTGACATACCAGTTTTGGAGGTCACGTAAATCGGAAAGCGATACACCTGCAATTTCAAGTGCAGAGGTATCTTTATCACCGAGCAACATTTGCTGGGTGGCATCAATCAGACGATCAAAAGCCTTTTTGCTATACTTGCCGGACAGGCAGTAGCTGGCGTATTTCAAGAAGTGGGACTTACCGGAACCGTAGTAGCCGTTAATCCAAATGCCGACATGGCTGCCTTGGTTCAGCCTGATGTTGGTCAGTATGTTAAATAGGTTGACTATTATCTCTTGTGTAAACACATATTCCTCGATTTCAGTATGCACCGTTTCCTCGCTCAAATCAGATGCTGAGACGGCTGGATTCACTTTTCTGTCAAGTCCTCTTTCGTATAAATCTTTGAACTTCATATCAAATCGATGTTTATTTGTTGACTAATAAAGTGGCACGATAAGTGTGCGCATCTTCTAACGTATCAAAAAGCGAGAAGGAATTACCTTCCTGATGTCCAGGGTAGAAAAGAATGATTTTGTACCGTGACGTGTCGTTGTATTTCTCATAACGGGTGAGGAATACATTGGTTCGCAGATAAGGGAACATCTTTCCTATTCCGTGGATAAAAATATAGGGTTTGTTCAACCCGTCGTTTATCCGGAGATATTCATCAATGCGGTCGTGTACATAGCTGATGAAGTTATCCGAATTGGCCTCGTTGGTCAGTTCGGTGGTAACCATGTCCGGTTGCGTCTTGTCATCCTCCAATGTAACATCAAACAAGGATTCAGAACCGAATGTTTCCGCTTTCAGATAATCGCAAAACACTTGGAACAAATCCAGCAGCATGGCATTGACAAAGCTGGTGGGACGTTCCAAGTTTTGCTTGAAAACGACCAACTGCCGCCGCATCTCGTATTCCTTTTTTGCAGGATACTGGTAGATATAGTAGTTGTAGAAGACGTTTCCATTCTTCACGTTCTGAAACTCAGGACTGTTGAGATAGTCATATAGTTCCTGTATGGACATGCTGCTCATGACAACTGCGTTTTTATGTTATTTACTTCATAGGGGTAAAGCAAACAGGCTTCCAAAAACCAATCTTCACCGCTACGCACATAATATTCAAAGTCAGACGCCTCAAGATGAAGAGGCTGAAGCTCATCGGTCTTTTCTTGCAATAAACCGGCCTGACGCAAGATGGTCAGATATTGGCTGGCACATTTGTCTTTGGTCTTTTCAGTCCAGCTATCCACAAATGCATCACGTGACGACAGTTCACTGAACTCCATCATAATGTCATTTTTATGAAGGGTCTGGTCAACGGAGTTCCATCGCTTGACAGTGACGTTGAAATGAAAATCGAAAGCCAACTTGTATGCCTTTAATATGGCATAAAGCAGTCCGGCACGTTGGGCAACTTCTCCCATAGTGACAAATTTCGTCCAAAAAGAAAGTGGAACGGCATTATATCTACGCTTAAATTCGGTGATAAATGTTTGACGTGCTTTTTGGGAATTTACTTGCAGAAGGCGATTGTTCAACACTTCCTCTTTAAGGAGTTGCGCCGCGTTTTCATCCATAAGCAATGGCAGAATACGCATGAACTCGTTATAAAGGAAAGCGCATCCTGTGATAGTTGCTGAATATGGGCTATTGTTCTTGTTCACCATGTTGTCATCCCTACATCTTATTGACGAACTAATTCATTTATATCCACTTCCAAACATTTCGCTATCTGGAGCAAGTTTTCCAACGTAGGTTGTGCATTATTGGTGCACCATTTGGAAATAGTGGCAGGGTCCTTTCCTAATTGCTCTGCGAGCCATTTGTTGGTGCGCTTTTTCTCTGCCAGAACTACTTTCAGTCGGTTCAAATCTTTATGTTCCATATAATAAACTCGTTATGTGGCTACAAAGATAATGAACTTTTAGCCAATATCGTTCTAAATGTGGAAAAAAGATTGTCTATGAATTAAATAATTGGCGAGAAAGACATTTTTAAAGAACAAATAATAAACGTCTCGAAAACATGCCGGTGTTTTCGACTTTGCATTTAATACAAGATGAAAAAATGGTGAACTTGCTCCGGGTCTATGATGCCAAGCAAGTTCACTGGTATTTGTTACCATAATGGCAAGCCATATTTGCCACCAAAGAAAGAATTTTTAGAGTTTCGTTTCTCTCCAATGCATACAAGGTCCTTACATTGGCGGCGGACATGATAAAAATAAGCACCTCAGGCTTTTTGTTGTAGTTTGACAAATCCTACAACAAAAAGCCTTTTAATAAGAAGATGGTACATCCGTAATGCTAGGAAAAATGGCATAAAGGCCAAATATTCTATAAACCTGAGTACAGATTGTAACAATGTGTTATTGCGAATACAAATTCGATAAAACATCTCATACAGAGCTTCAACCGTATAAATTTGGAACATACGTATAAACGCATGAATGAGAGTTCTTTTCATTTTGGTTTCTTCAAGAAATCCTTTAACGAGATGGTAGTTATTCCCAAGCCCTTTGATTTAAGTTGTAAACCATTATCAGACGTTAGTATTATCGGATTTGTTTTGTTATTTTTTAGTTTAAGTGCAACCGATAGAATTTGATTGTCTGGAGACTTTGGGTTAAAATCTGCTGGTAAAAGTGATACATCCGCGATTTCCATTGTTAAATCCCTCGTCTCATAGCAAAGGTTGATATTACGAATAGCGTCTTGTACATTTTTTTTGCCATCAAGATTCAATGTCACTTTTAATTTGTCTAATTCATCAACAACCTTTGCTGACAACGACACTTGATACTGCTTATCAATTTTCGAAATGATGTTCGGGCAATTGACAAAAACGTTTGTATCTATGATGTAGATATTTGTTTTGTCAGGTTGAATCTCAACCATCTTCCGTTGAAATTTAGACAGGTCAAGTTTGCCAACGACCTTTAATCCTATATGTGCTTCTGTACCAATTTCTTGCGGTTTAGTGTCATCTCCTTTCACATTTGTCTCAATCAGCGGAATATCAGGCAATGACAAAACTTCCAGATATGATTTCACTCGTTTGTCACAAATCGTATTAAATATACTTGGATTAGCTATAATTATTGTGGAACAAGTGGCACGGCTGGTTGCAACATTAAACAAAGATTTGTCAAGCGACATTTGCATCATCGCATTTGGAATATAGAACAAGCAATAATCGCACGTCATACCCTGAATGCGTTCAACAGTGTCAATTAAAACATTTTCTTTTGCTCCAAACTTCGTTATGAAGCAATTCTGAAGCATTCTTACCGAAGCACGGAATTTGGCTATTACGGCTATGGATGCCTTGGGATTTTCTGAAAGTATTTCAGAGACGAGGCTTATAACATACTGGCAACTATTCAAATCCGCTTTCTCTCCAACAGGCATCGGTACTAATCGCAAACAACTACCACCTTCCTTGTCAATATAGGAAAGATTGGAATTGTATTTTGACTCCATGTTCACAGGAACAAGTGGCTCGTTGTAGAATATGCTCGTCAAAGAAGCAGACTTGGGAAGCAATCGGTAAGTTTTTGTCAGCATATAGTAAGAATATTCGAATTTGTCACACAGCGTGCCAAATCCATTTGCCAACATTCCATAATCATTCCTGACCATTGTCTCTTCACTTAATGAAATGATAGGAGGCAATTGCTCTTGGTCGCCTATCCATACCACCTTGCTACCAAGCCGTTTGCAAGCTGCAATCATGGCAAATAACGCTTGGCTCGCTTCATCCATAATGACATAATCAAAGGTTGGTTGATTGGATAGGGAATCTTTCGCCCAAGCACTTGCATTGTAGAATGTTGTAAGCGTAAGTTTGCCCTTTATGCTTGTAATGGCTTTGCTATCCAATGGAACAAGATTTTTACAAGTACATATTTCATCTGAAGAGACATTTGTTTTCATCACATTCTTGTTCGAGCGGTGAACATCCAAGGATTCCTTGCAAGCTAATTCTATCAAAGCCCTATTTGTCAACGCTGTAACCAGAACACTTTTCTGTTTATCGAGCAAATGCTTGATAATACTTGCCATCATATAGGTTTTACCGGTTCCCGGAGGCCCCTGAATAATGACTTCAGCGTGGTTTTCTATTTCTTCTGTTACGAATCTCGCGGTGTCATCATCATTTATTGTTGAAGGTCCATTGTTATTACCACTATCGTTAAAATCAAGTATTTTGGCAGCAGGTTCACAAGCTGAAGTATTTGAGATGAAAGAAATAAGGTTTTGATAATACTCCATAGGTGGTTCCTGAGGTCCAAGTACAATAACGCACCCCGAAAGATTCTTCTCTTTCAAATACTTTGCCATATTCATAGACATTCCATTGAAACCACAGAGCAAGAACCCGTTGTCATTTGCTTTTCCCTGCCATACACAATGAACTTCGGAATATTCTACTTGGAATTTTCGCAGTTCTGCCCAAGAAAGGTTTCCCCAGTTCCTCGGAAGACATTTGTCGCCATCAAGCAATAAAGCTGTAAAATATTCGTTTTTCCGAGGAATACCTTTGTCCTTCTTAAATTTCAGTACGACTTGCCCAGAGCCATTGAATACATCGTCTTTGTTAGCATCTTTTTCAAGGTCTACTTTCATGAACTGGGCTACATATACTTCGTTTTCAGATAGCAAAGCAGTTGCCTTGGTATTCAGTACACGAATATAATTCTCACTTATAGCCTGTAATTCCTTATCAAGGAATCTTTTATGTTTTTCTCTTGTGTAATACATAATTTACCAAATCAGATCATCAGATGGGATTATAACCTTTCCATTATCCATTTTTTCATGTAGTCCAAATCCTTCTATTTCCTCAGAGGCTGAATAATTAGGATTGGGCACAACGAAAGAGGTATTCTTAGAAGTCATAAACTTATTGGCCAAATCCGCAAAAGTTTCTGGATTTACAACATCTGTGTCAAAAATCAAATTGACATCTTTGCTCTCTTCAAATAAAGTCTTGAACGAATATGTCCTTACTTCATCGCCTTTTACATTTACCAACAAATTGTCAGGATTTTCCATAAGCTGTGCAAATGCATAGGGATTAAGGTGAATATATCCAGCATTAGAGCTTGTGATTACTACAACTATATTACGTCCTTTAAATAGAACACTTTTGACAACACGACCCTCCGATGAATAATCCCATCCAGAGCAATCGAAGTCATCTTTTCTATTTAAATAATTGTAAGCCTGCTCACATGCTTCAAGGTTTACTTGCCTACGTTGTTCAGGGGGCAGATTTCCTCGTCCATGTATATTTCCAGGGTTTTGTACTTCTGAACCAGAATTTTGCACTGTGGCCTTTAAACGTTCTATTTCTTGTTCAAGGGAAGCTATTTTTTCGTCCTTTGCCTTGATTGTTTCTTCTGACACAGATATTTTACCCTTACGGCATAATTCCTGATAATCGTCTAAGTTCAGCACTGATTTCCCTTCTCTTGCAATTTCGAAGAGTAAATCATCTATATTGCACAAACTATTTACATACAAGTCTTGTTTTGTACTATTATACCAATAATTATTCTCGTTAAATGTCATCAACTTTTTGCCATTATGTTCAAGATAACATGGCATTTTACCTTTAAAAAGGTGTATTGATGGATAATGATTAACTTTCCATTGGATGTATTCTGGTGTGTTCCACTCGCGTGAACTAGTAAGAAGTATTTCAGTATCTACACGTTCATTTATAGGGGAATTTTTACGAGACCATATATTTTCCAATACTTCTATTTGATTCTTCCCAACAAAAGGATAGTTCATCCCTTCTGTACATGAAAAGAATGATAGACCAGCAAAAACAACTGTATCAGATAATTCCAACAAGAAATCTATGGGCTTGTTTTCACAAAAAAGGTTCCTAAAGCGTATTGCTTTGCTGTTTTCGTTTAGAACACCATTTGTTGTCAACCATATTTTCTTTTCTTCCGAATTAGCCCAATTTTCTATGCTTACGAGAATACATTCGTTTGGTAGAACAAAGTTGTTCTTTAGAGATTTATTATAAAAATAATATTTGATGTGATATGTAAACGGTGATGTTGCTATCTCTATTTTATTATCAAAAAGAAAGTCCATCATCTCCTTTACAAAATCATCTGATTCATTCTCTAATGCAATCTTAGGCACGTAGGCATTATTCCAATTTTTAATTTCTCGCCTGAAATAAGTTGCAAATAAATATTGTTGAGCATTACCTGAACCGCTTCCCCATTGGCTGAAATAAGCCAATGGAATGTTAAGATGCTTATTTAATTCATCAGCAATGTCGAATATAGACTTTTCCTTGGCATCAAAGAATTTGTCCAAATCCTTTTTGATCTGAAACAATGATTTAATCTTCTCTATTGAGCCTGATTGGTTTTGGTATTGTGGCAATAATTTTGCCAACGACATTCTTGCTTGTTTTTTTATGCCGTTGTCATTATATGCACATACAACTTCATCCTTAACAGAGAATTCTGTTATGCATACATTATTAAAGAAAATCTTCTTCGAGAACTCTGATGGTTTGTCAAAGTTGGCAAGAATAAGCTGCAAAATCCTATACGTAAACGAGTCTTTTGTATATACTTCACCATCATGTAAGTCAATTCTGGCGATTTTATTAACAAAATAGGTTTCATTTTCTTTTCCCGACCCCACGACAACCGGCAAGAGAACTTCTAAATCTTCATTGGAGTTACATTTGGCAATAAAATTTCTAATTTCTTTGCCTTCGAGCGAATAGGTCTTTATAACCTCGATAGGTGACACATTAATGTCATCTATATTAGGCCAAACAACTTCATTAAATTCATCATCCTTATTTATAAGCAGTTCTTGCAATTCCTCAAAGTTCTCTTCAGGACAAATCATATATGGATTAAGCCATTCTGGAGCGTCATCTCTATAAGCCAACATTTCGTCAAGAGGTTTGGCTTCTCCATGGGCACTCTTGAAAATTTTGATTTTCGAACATGTCCCTTCTGCAATACCCTCAAAAGACAGGAAGACTTTGAATAATGACAGTTTTTCATCTGCAGTCAATTGTATGTCGGCATTATCTTCAATTTTTTTATTTATCATTGAAAAAATGTCTTTTTCTGATGGGAAAGAGAAATCAAAGGCTATTGGACAGATGTTTTCATAGACATCAAATCCTATCTTTTGAAGAATTTGTTTAATGGGAGAAGTCTTTTCTGTTAGGACAATAGAGTTGTTTGCCTCAAGTTCGTTAAAAGACAAAATATCCTCTCCATCACTAAAAATTGGGAGATTATTGATTATTCCATCTGATACATCTGGAATGTTCGACAACCAACTCAGCAGACCATTAAAATCTTCTTCATTTAGTTCATTATAGATTGATTTGATATTTATTTCATTTTCCAATAGGTTTAAAATAAATTCCTCATTTACAATCTCAATTTCTGAAAACAAGGAATTGCTCAAAACCTTTGAATCCAGAATAGATGAAACCAGGCGTTTACTTGTCCCAAGGATTTTATAAAAGCCCTCGTAACCAATCATGTCAGATAAACCACTTTTGTCTATGATTATATCTTCTTGTTTGGCAAAATCCCCTTCTTCATTTAATATGAACGCTTTATTTGAAATTGCATATAAGTATGCATCATTGAAAGCCTTGGCCAACAAACTAATATCTGGAGAACTTTCATCAAACTTCTTGTATGGAAGGATATTTAGAGCATTTCTGTCTTGTCGTTTAGACAAATCAATGCTCCAATCAACAATTTTATCAGCTAAAATCTTAAATAGATATATATTCCAAGCGCTATCTCCCAATACTCGCTGACGTGGAGAGTCCAAGATAAAGTTTGCGTTGATGTAAAATGGGAAAACAAAATCTTTGACAAGTGTTGGCAAAAAAGCGAATATGGAGATAATATTATTTTCAAGAAGAGATATGAAGCCATCTTCGTTAACAGGTATAGCAAATGATAATTCTGTTGAACTACTAATAGCTATTTTCATTGGGATATTGTCTATTGGCTCTCCCTCCAAATCAACAAACAAAGCTTTTCGAATGTTTCCAGAGTCTTCCTTTTCTTCTATTTTAATCCGGATTGAAAGATTTTCTTGCTCAAATATCTCATTGGAAACATCTGCAGAGAAATCAAAACGTTCATAACGTTCTATCTTATTTTGTCCAAAAGAGTTTTTTAGAGTTATAATGTCTCCATTTATTTCTCGACTAATAGTACGTGCATTGAATCTTATTCTAGCTGTTTTACGTAGGAAAAGCATGAACTTTGGGTCATTCACAATAGAATCGATAGCCGATTCATAGCCACCTATTCCTAAAATGTTCTTTTCTCCCAATCGTAAGGCGATGGAAACATTCGATTTCATGAATGATTTTCCAAATTCTGACGGAAACTCCTCAACATGGATTGGCTCCAATTGCCAAGGTATGTCGTTAACACCGTCAAAATTATTCATTTCGGAAGAATACATTCTAAAAAACTTTTCTTTTGCCTTTTCCGTGTCTAAAAAAGGGTTGTTCAAATAGAAACCATCAAATGTTTGGAATCGAGGATCAGTCTTGTCAAACTTGAAATGGTAACCATTAGTGCAAATATACACTTGTTGGGAATCCGTAAAAACGGATTTAAAGCCAATGCCTTTGTAACCAGTTTTATTTTCATTGGCCTTTTTTGTCCCTACAGCTGCGGATGTAATCGCTTCAAAGTCATATTTGTCAAAACTGAAACCGTCATGGCAAAACACAAGATAATCCCCAGTTGTAAACGAGTTAATGGAAACGCCATCCCTTTCCGGAGCTGCATCGTCAGCATTTTGTATAAGTTCAAAGAACATTCGTTCTTTGGAAGAATACATATTTTTACCTATTTCTCTTAGTAGGTGGGCATCTCTCCTATTTGAAGTTGGATTTGTTGTATTCCTTTGGAATGCCTCGCTAATATCTTTATTGTAAGGATTATCAACCTCTTCTATGATTTTGCACTGAAATTGGAAAAGTTGATTGCGTTCAATCCGAAGATCTTTCGGAGGAAGATTTATCAACCTGATTTTATAGTATTTACCTGCATCAACATTGACGGCATTCATTACTATTGCACGAAGATTATAGCCATAAAATGGATCTACTAAAAGTTTGCCTTCAATCTCTCCGCAAGAATATAGTTCTTCTATAAAGGTATATTTTCCATAAGTTCTGGCAACACCTATAAATTCAGTTGTAGAAATGTTCGCAAGATGCAATAAAGACATCAAATCCAAATCATACAAAGACATTTCGTAAGGCTGTGGATTTAGTTGTTTTATTCCAAAGGTAAGTTTGTCTTCGTTGTCAGCGAGATAGACCACATTTACAATCTGTCCAGCATACAAAATGTCATCAATTTCTTCTATCTCATTCCAACTCACGGACTCTTTGTCAATATATCCAACAAGATTACCTATTTGAACCTTTGCATATTCTCTTTGGATATCAATAACCTCAGCCTCATAGATGTTGCCGCGTTCTGCTCCGAAAGAATTAAATTCTTCAACCATTTCTTTTTCCTTAATTCTTTCTACCAACTTAACGCTACATTCTATCAAACGCTGTTCATCTTTTATCTTGTTGATTGCAACATCTATGCGTTCGCCTATGGATATTGTTTTATTAGATAATCTGGTACGAAGCTCTTTTGAAAGATTATTTTTATAAACAAAAGAACTTACTATATCATCTATGTCCAAAATCAAACCATTGTCATTTATATTTGAAATAGACGCAGTTACAATTTCTAATTCTTGATATTTTGATTTCAAGAAGTTCCAAAGTACAGATTTTTTTGTAGAAGCAAAAGTAAATTTCAATTTTTTAAAATCGTTTTGCAAGACAACTTTTATGGGGGTGTAAAACTTGAAGTAGTCATCTATAGATTTAACGAAACGGTCAAGAAGATCCTTTTTAAGAACCCTGCAAGCGAATCCAACATCAACTGTCAAGTAATTGTCTTCGATGTCTATAATAAAACCATTCAGAATATCTCCTGCCTTGACATTCTCAACTAATCTTTTGCGTGAAACTGATAAAGTTTTGTTGGAAACATCAATTCCTGTAATAATAAAAAGGAAATCATTTCCAATGAACTTTTCAGGTTCCTCAATATAGCCATAGCTTAATTCTTTAAATGCCATATCAGCATTTATGCCATCTATATCTATGGTAAAACCAAAATGTTTGTTGTAATTAGTAATCTTACCAACTACACTTCTCTTTTCTTTATAGAATCTATACAGACTATTCCATTTTTGGCTTTCCGTTATTGCTATTGGAAAATTTCTGTTTCTCATAAAGTATCTTTTTCTTCAATTGGTTTTTGATTACATGGTGGTAAGCTATCAAAATTGAAGTATTCTGCTCATAAAAAATGAGAGCACTTCATCGGCCGACAGTGACAAAACATTTTGTCTACACGTCAAATTGTAAACGTTCATCAATAGAATAGAGCTTTGATATGTTCCGATTTACTATATGGGACTCTTTATAATCTTTCATTTTTATATTTGAAATCAAACAAAGGTTTACCTATGAGATACAGTTTTGCAAGAGTGCTTCTTGGGAATGTTGATGACTTGACCAATATTCACATCAAGCACTTCCATCACCTTGAAAACCATACTCACACTTGGCTGTGATGAGTTTGTACACCACTTTGAGACAGTAGTGGGGTTAACACCTAATTGCTCGCACAGCCATTTATTGGTCTTCTTTTTCTCTGCCAGAACTACTTTCAGTCGGTTCAAATCTTTATGTTCCATATAATAAACTCGTTATATGGTTACAAAGATAATGAACTTTTAGCCAATATCGTTCTAAATGTAGAAAAAAGATTGTCTATGAATTAAATAATTGGCGAGAAAGACACTTTTAAGGATTTTCATCTATATGTAGATAAAAATGTTTTTACTGCTTCTATTCTGACTTTTTATTGAGTAACAACGTAAGCGAACTTACTTCGTGTGTTCAACACCAAGTAAGTTACTGCTAAGTTTTTGGCAACTTATGACAATCAATTCGCCATTAAAGAAAGAACCTTCGAGGTTTCGCTGGCACTACACTTCTACGGCACTTACATTGATGGCGGTACTGGAATAGGTCTATATCTTGTGAAAGTACATTTGTGCTTCTTGGACGACAGCGTTTTTCTGTGCAAATATACTGCGGACGGGAGGAATGACAGATGCTGCCTGAACTTTCGGCCGGAGGGCTTGACGGCAGCCTTCCGCAAATTTCTGCGTGCCTTGGTAATTTGGGTATTCCGTCTGCTCCCTTGAGCCTCACACCTGTCTTATTCTCCCAACAGCCCACAGTGATTTTTCTGCACGAAAAACGGCTATCCCGGCCACGAAGCCCGAAAGGACTTCACAAAAGGGAAAAGTATCAGATTTCACCAATTCTTAAAACACAAGGAATTATGCGGACAAGAAGAATGACTATCGAGCAAGGCCGGAGAGTGGGCATAGACCGCTTTCCAAACTTCCACAAGAGCGGAAGCATCAGGGGCATGAAACGGCTGTACTACGGCAAGGATTGCCTGTTGGTACGTTGTGGCAGCTACATCTACAATGTTTCCGCCGAACCGAGAATTTACTATCAAGCAACCATCTAAAAACTTTTCAATTATGTATGAGACGGATTTTCCCGAATACGGGCAGCAATGCGAACTGGTCACACCGTGGCGTGGCTACCATCGTGGAACCATCGTGGGCAGGACTGCAAAAGGCTTTATCGTGCAGTTCAGCAGCGGAGCGGAAATAGAAGTGTATGACGATGAAATAGAATTTGACTGATATGTGCAGACTGATGACACCACAGTTGGAGGAAGCCTTAAAAGGCTATCCTCTTTATTCCCAGGACGGCAAGGGAAAAGAAGCTGTTTGCCGTGCTATCTTCGCTCTTGGAGCGGTACGCTGGTTCATTCTTGAAGGCGAGAAAGAAGGGAACGACACCATCCTTTATGGTATCGTGGTAGGACTTGCAGAGGATGAATACGGCTATATATCACTTAACGAATTGTCGGAAGTGGAACTTGACCTTACGGCACAAGGCTTGGGTAAGCTACAAGTAAGGCAACAAGAGAATTTTACTCCTACGCCGTTAAAGAACTTGCAGGACTTCCGTCTGCAGCAGTTCCTAGCTAGATTTGAAGATTAGACAACCCGTCAGCCGTGGTGCAATCAACCGAGTGCCACGGCTGACAAAAACATCAATAACCATGCGAACAAGAAACAAGATTATAAAGGAAGTCATCCAATGTGCAGAGGCAAACGGATGGCATGTGGATGCAGAGAAGCATCAGGACAAGAATATCGTCATTTTTGAGTTTTCCCAATTCACTCCTGCCGGACAGGATTTCTTCTTTTCTGCCACGATGCAAGGACGCAGCCTTGAAAGTCTGGTAAGCGATATGGAAGAGTATTACGAGGGTTTTGACGCTGATTCGGAAGCCTATCTATGGCTGGACGGTAACGGACACGGCAAAAATGGCGCACCTTACCGAATGAAGGATGTACTGGCCGACATGGAAGCGGCGGAGGGTATGGTCTGTAAGCTGCTTGAAGCGGTCAGGGGGCTGGCAGATTGACCACGAATACAAACATGGCCTGCTATATCTCTATTGGTGTGGCAGGCTATGAAATTTTCATCCTATCTCCGTTTGCGCCCTTTCTTCGGGAGGCCGGCAGTCTTGTAGGCAATCAGGTCATCACCACGGAATTGTATTCTCTGGTTGTCCTGCATCCGGAAGAACGGCAACGGCCTTTCCGTATGGGTAATGTAATCATAGATGGTACACCGGTGTATGCCGAGGAAACGCGCCGCATCGCTTACCGAATACGACTGTTCCGGCTTTATCTCTGAAAAATGTTTGCATATATCCATATCCACTTTGTTTTGGCATTAAAGATACAATGCCGAAAATCAAAATGAAACAGGTTAAACATGGGAATACCACGTAGTTTGTAGGATTTTCAGGGAATATGTGTCCGTCTGTTCAGAAAGGTAATCATCTTTACATGAAATGGCAACGGGACAAAAATCTAAAAAACAGATAGGCATATATATTTCAGCGTTGACAAGGTTGACAAGAAAGCCAATGTACAAACTTGATTATACAGCTTACCAGAAATGCTTATTATTCAATACTTTATCTTTTTTTCTTATAGAAATAAGAATAAATATAGATACGTGTGTTTTTGTCAACCATTGGCTACAAAATTCATAGGATTTTCAAAAGCGTCAACGCTTGTCAACGTTTGTCAACGCATCGTTTTTGATGCAAGTAACTGATACGATGCAACTTGTATCTTGTCAACAACGTCAATTCTGAAATGTGTGCAGATTATATTTTGAAATATGCCATAAAATAAAGGCCATCCATAGGATGACCTTAACGAGCATAATCAGATAAACCTGTTCAATTCTTCTACCAACAGATGTACGGTAGTGGAAGATTCTTCCATAGCCGGATTACCATGTGAGACATCGGCAAGAACGGCAGAGGCATTCTTAATGGCCTGCGACTGCAAGTGGAGCAATCGGTTATACATAATAGCCCCGAATCCTTCCGTCTTGGAATAGGGTATTCCTGAAAGCCTTGACAGCATGTCGGCATAACTGTTCCTGTGCAACGCCCCTTTGTAGAGATTGAAGTGCAGCAGGAACCAATATTCAAACGCCTGGTTGCTATAGGCCACCTTGAAACCGTTTTTTTCGGCCAGTGTAATGGCTTCATTGAAGTCCTTTGCAGGAAAATCGTCCTTGTCGAACACTACCCAGCACTGGTCATAAGTCCGCTTCTTCTTTTGGTCGGCGTCACGGATACTAATGGCCTTGCTCACAAGACTGGTCGTGTTCATTGCCTGGCCTACCGCCTTTACCGTGGCGGCGGTCATTCTGAAGGCCTTGAAATAATCCGGTTCCGTGCGGACACCTTCACATACGATGAGAAACGACTGCTTTACTTCTCTCGTGCTTTGGCGGCGTGTCAATGAAGCGGAACGATGGTCTTTCTTTTTTGTCTTTCCCATGGTCATCCCTCCGCCGTAAATATTGTTTCCATATCACCTATAATGGGCGTGGCTCCGAATTTACCTTGCAGGTAATCCCGTTCGAAAGGTGAACTGCCACGCACTTTATACTCGGCCAGCGAATAGGCTTCTGTCGCGCCGAAACTATCCTTTTGAGTGAACCATACCTGGTCTCTGCGGAACAGACCTGCACTGAGCAGGAACGTGTCATGAGTGGTAAACAGCAGTTGCGCTCCTTTGGGATTTGTCTCCGCCGAGTTGAAAAGCGTGATAATCTTGCGCACAAGCAACGGATGGAGTTTGGAGTCAAGCTCATCCACCACCAGACGTTTGCCATTGTCCAGCGCATCTATGATAGGATATGCCAAAGAGAAATATTTGATGGTTCCCTCGGATTCGTTTCCGTTAAACGAAAAGGCTACATTATGGGTCGCTTTTCCTTCATCATCGTACTGACGATGGCTGCTTACGATGCGGTTGTCAATCTTGGCTATGTTGTCTATGCCCAAATCCGCATATTTGGCGAAACGAACTATACGCTCACGCATCTTTTCATCGTCCAGATGCCTGATGGCTTGCGACCACATTTTCTCGTCCTCGCTACAGAACAGGACTTGTGTGTCGCCAAGCCAATGCAGGATATTGACGGCGGTCGTTTCGTTGAACTGGGCGGCAGTGGAGAGAAGAAGCGCGTTGCCGCGAACCATTTTCTTGTTGACCAAATCCTGTATCAACGGGCTTTTAGCATGAACGGTGGTTGTTTCCCCTTCGCGGTAGAATATCTCTACCTCTTTGGCACGTTTCCTGTTCATACGGCGGTAAAGCCATTCGGCATGTATAGCTTTGGGGGCTACCTCAAAGCCGTAACGGTAGATGTATTCACCGACGGCGAAGGTGGCCTCCATCATGGTCGGTTCATGGACGGTGGAAATGTTCAGGCGGAAGTTCTCCACGTCTATGCTTTCACCAGCCTGGCTGTTCTTGAACGAATCCATGATGAAGCGCTTGTAAAAAGCGATGGCCTTCAGCACATTTGTTTTTCCAGAAGCGTTTGCCCCATAAATCACCGCACTGCGCACGAGTGACAATCCCATGTCGGAAAGCGGAATGACATCGTTAGGTTCCGAAAGGGATTCCTTTAGCGTAGTGGCCACAAAGGATAGTTTAAGCTCATCCTTTACGGACAGGAAATTACTGACACAAAATTCGAGAATCATACATTTAACCTTGTTATTTGCTGATTTTTTGCAAATATACAAGTTTTCTTCCGTATTTGGTAAAGATAGCTGGATTTTCATATCTTCTGGATTTAATTATTTCCTTACTTTGAATTATTCAAAATAGACCCAATCGGGATTTTGCGGCATTCCAATCGGTATTTTTGCACTATTTTGGTCGGTACTTTTGTGGTAAAATGCTTCTCGAAACGCCTGTAGGCCACATATCCATTAAAATGGCAGTTCTCCTTGTGGCAGTTCATCCGTATTGCTGTTTGGCTTATCGGATTCAATATCCAAAACCTCCGTGTCGGCAACAACTTCCATTTCCAATTCTAAACCGAAGGCCTCCTTTAACTGTAAGTAGTCGAAACACAACGCTTTCGGACGGTTGACCTTGACTTTCTTGACCTGTTCGCCGCCTGATATCTCTATCGCGTAATCCGGCAGGCCATTTGGTAACAGTATGGTGAACCTGTCCTGCTTCAGCCCAAGGAATGACGGATGCGATTTGAGGTAGGACATGATGGTTGACCAGTTGGAGCGGTTGGCCGTGGCATTTTGGTTACGGCTATTGAACAGAGAGGCCACGGCTGCCATATTCAAGTAAAGAATGGGACGTGCTTCCATAAACTCGATTTCTTCCTTGCCCCCTAACGGACGGAAACTCTTCAGGTAACGGATGCGGTAATGCGCTTTCTCTACGCACTTACCCATCGTCTGGAAGCCTTGCAGCATGTTCCAGAAATCGGCAACTTCGGAACTTTCTTGGGCAAGCTCGTTCTGGACGCACATTCCTTTGACTGCGGTATCGAACAGGTCGGTATAGCTGAAAGGCACATCCAGCACGGTTTCCAACGTGCGGAACGTGGCCAAAGGAATTACCCAATTGCCGAAAATTCGGTCATGTATCGTCTCCTCTTCCATCTTGGTGGCCAGTTCCCGTTTTACGATGGAATAGGTGTCCGAAAAGTTCTTCTCGAACAACTCCCGGTGATTCAGTATCTCTATGGTCATGTGTGTCAGTCCCAAGTTGCACAAGGCTACCAAATCTTCATAGCGGCTTTTCTCCTTTTGGCTGAACGAGGTCTTGGAAAAAGCGAGAAACAGGACACGGGTGTAGAGCGCCATATCCTGCGTGGGCTTGTCCTGTCCGCAAAGGACCACGCCCGTACTGACTATAGTCTGTGCCGCCATACCGTCCGCACCCGTGTTTTTCTTTGTCTGGCCACCGCCTCCCCAAAGACCTTTCAAATAAGCAATCTTACGGATGTCGAGATCGTTCTTGTACTCGTCAAGTACCACGAGCGTATTGACCGCCTGTGAAACCCGGTCGTTCATGGCCGGTACGGAAGTGACACCGAGGTTAGGAGGGTCAACGCCGTGCAGGAAAAACGCCTGCAATGAAGTGGCAAGCGTTGTCTTTCCTGTTCCCTTCTCGCCGAATAGGTTGAGAATGGGGAAATGGCGTGTCCGTTTGAAAACGATGTCACGGAACAAAGTGGAAAGCAGGTAGCAGAAAGCAACGGTAGCGTTCTCGCCGAATACCTCCATCAGTTGTTTCACATAATCGTATAGCTTTATGCCGTTGCGGTTCTCGTGTACCATCAGACGCTCAAACTGGAAAATCTCCGGGTTATGAATGTAGATTTTGGACATGGCAGGAATGTAGTACGCCTTTCCGCTGACACCACGGACAATGCCTAGGTCATCCACAGCTTGAAATTTTCCATCAGCAAGAAGTCCGTTCCCAAAGGCGAAGAAGCCCTCTGTAGCGTTCCATCCTAATTTGCGCACACGTTCCGCCGTGTCTGTCTTAGAATACAGGTACTCCTTGACACGGTTGAGCTTGTCTATCTTGGCCAGCCACACATAGTTGCCCACGGAGCCGACCTTCTGTTGGAAGCTGTTCAACGAACACAATTCGGACTCCCTCAGCTCAATGACACGGCATATATTATAGGTGTTGCGCATACGGAAGATGCGTGTGCCGTTGTTCTCGTCCTCGATGTGAAACAGCGGTTCCATGATGAAGTTGGAAATCCTTGACGGCTCCTCATCGTCATCCCCGGTGGCGTAATAACAGTTCTCCCTGATGAACAGCCCATGCTGGCGAAGCAGTTCCACTTCACGCTGTCTCTCGTCCATTGGCGTAAGTTTATCCTGCCTTTTCCGCGCCTCTCCACGGGCTTGCGTTACGGCATCACGCCACAATTTGGCTTTTCCGTAGATTTTGGCCAGTTCGTCAATACACTGGTTAAACACCAGCTGGTCTTTCACATAGCGCATCAGGTCGGCTATCTCTGACACGCATTTCCGTTCTTCCATCAAAGAGTCCGCAACAAGAAAGCGTTTCTGTGCCAGCCAGACAATAAACAGCCTTTCTTTCAGTGAAGTGTAATCCTCCCGGCAATGAATGAAATTGTCTGCATCGTTCTTTCCAGGTTTCACATCCCAGCTGTTTTTACCGACGGGGATTTCGGCAAACGGCAGTTCCCTTACGGTTACATGGAAACCTTTCCTGACAGCGGCTGTCCCGTTTGCCATGACTGCCTCGAATCCCGGTCCGAAGGGTTTGCCTTCACTGACATCGGAATCAGGGATGAAGCATAATGAAGTGGTGTACTTTTTCAGTTGCTCAAACTGGCTGTCCGTCCATGCTGTACCCAATGCGGCCACGGTATTGTCGTAGCCGACGGACTGCATACGCAACACGTCAGGCGCCCCCTCCACGATGATGAAGTATTCCGCATTGCGTTCCCGACTCGCCCGGTCTATGCCGAACAGACATTCTCCCTTGGCATAGATCGCACTGTTTGGCGAATTGATGTATTTCGGTGCTTTCGGATTGTTCCCGATGTAACGGGCGGTATAAGCGATGATGCGCCCCCATCTGTTGCGTATGGGAATCATTATCCTGTGTCTGAACATGGTATACATACGACCGTCATCTCCGCGCCGGAGCAGCCCCAGCTCGAAAAGTACATCCTCGTCCAGTCCTTTTGTCCGGCAGAACTCCATGAACGCACCTCCGTCACGCGGCGCGTACCCGATGCCTGCGACCGAACAGAACTCTTCCGGCCATCTTCCGTAAGCATATTCACGGGCAAGGCGGCTTTCATCATTGTCTGGTGCCAGCAGACTACTTATAAAGAAGTCTTGTACATAGCCGAGCGTAGCAAGCAGCATTTCTTTGTGCCGATTTTTTGTAACTATCTCCTTGTCCTGCTCTTCCACATACTCAATAGTAATATTGTGCCGTCTGGCCAGGAACTCGATGGCTTCCATGAAGGAAAGGTTCTCTTTCTCCATGATAAATGTGATGGCATCGCCGCCACGGTTGCAGCTGAAACAGTGGAACAGGTTCTTTCCCGGACTGACAGAGAAAGAACCTGTCCGCTCCTCATGGAACGGACAAATGCCCATCAGGGTCGAGCCTTTCCTTGACAGTCTGACATACGGCTCCAATACATCCTCGATAGAAAGCTCCCTGACCTTGTTGATTGTTGACTCGCTTATCATAAGGTGGTCAGGAGTTTCCAACAATCAATTATGGACTGGCCGGAATATTTTGGCCGGCTGGCATTATCGGGATTAAGCGGCTTTATCAAGCCGCTGGCCTTATATTTTCTAAGCGTCTTGTAACTGACACCCAGTTCTGCGCAAGTACGCTTGACCGAATAAACCCCTTCCGGGTCACATGTTGGCACTAATTCTCTCATCCGCTATATTTTTTTCGTATGCCAGTTCCGTAGGTCTCATAAGTTACAGCACAGGCATATCCTGATATTGTTTTCTTATTTCTTTGCATCTAAACTATTTCTGTTTATACCAGAAGAAGTGTTGTCGAAATAGTCCTGTACCGTGCGTTGCAGGAGGCGGAGGTCAGCCGTCCTGTATTCCACTTTGCCAGGTCTCTTGTAGCACACCACTTTCCCTTGCCGTCTCCATCTTTCGACATTCCGTCGGCCGAACATCTCATAAGCCTTTCTCTGGCTGACAAATTCCGGATCGGCATTGTCGGATTTCAGGTACTTGACAATCCTTGCCGCAAGGTCATTCAGAAATGTGTCATAAGGGATTAGACGGTCTAAAAACTGGAGGAACTGCATAGATCCAGGATTTACAAGGTACGCATTACGGTAATGGTCTGTTTCTCCCTGTCCGTCCGTGTCTTAAACTGACGGTTGTAGATGGCACCAAGTTCTGAGGCTTGGGTTCGGACGCTTTTCAGCCTGGAGATGTGGAAGGTGATTTCATCGCCAACTTCGAGCGCGACAAGCGCAGGACGGATTTTTTCCATGTTTTCTGCCATAATATTTGTTTGTTTAATGATTAATGTTTAACTTTGTAGTCGCTAATTCAATTTATATCATCGGCAAAATAACATAAAAAGGTTTATATAGCCAAATATTTGTTTGATAATTGTTGATTTAATATTGCAATTTAAGGTTTGACCCATGAATATAGACATAAAAGACGTACATGTGGGGCAGGCTATTGACCAACGCCGCAACGAACTCGGTCTTTCTAAGTCCGAGCTTGGGCGCAGACTTGGCATCCCCCAACAGCATATCAACCGCCTTCTGGAAAGGGAGACGATGGAGACCAAGCGGCTTGTCAAGGCTTGCAAGGCGTTGGACTTTAATTTTTTCGCCTTGTTCTGCCCGGTCAACCCCCAGATATCCGCATACCTCGCGGCAGTAGCATTGGACGGGGGAGATGCCAATAACAACATTGGCGATAGCGGACTTGCAGCCCAGCTTACCGCCGAACAGACCAAGGTGGAAAACTTGAACGGCACTATCAAGCTACTGAAGGAGCAGATAGATAGCCTGAATGCACAAATTATCCGTCTGGACTCCAATCTGAAGGACAAAGACGCAATTATAGAATTACTAAAAGAAAGGAGGCAAAATATGTAACATTGAATACTGTGGTCAATATGATGATTGGCACATAGTAGCGCAGAATGTTTACACCAATATCGGTAGTTATCTGGTTTTCAAATATATATTGCTATCATTTCGACAGCTATTGAGTTTGGATATTCGATGGGAACTCGATAAGAGAAATCAAATTCACGAGACTGTTTGCTATTTGTTTTCTACATAGTACATAACTCATTGAATATGAATATCTAATTAGAGTGGCCCAAGCGGCAATCGAAGACAAACTCTAAAAATCTGCAACGACGTTGATATTTTGCTTCCATCTGCATTTTATATGCAAAACATTTGTTTTTCATTTGTTTTCCCAATGGAGGCTAATCAACTCAATACCAATGAGGTATTAAAGCGGCGCAGGCTGCCATTGAAGGCTGATTTCAATAATACTGAATAATGACATTTATGGGCTGCATGCTTTACTTGGTAATGGCATGCGGCCTATTTTGTTGGAAAAAACTGTAGTTTCTATTAATTTATTTGTATTTTCTTTAGTATATTTGCTTCCCATAATTTTATAGTTTCCAATAAGCAAGCAAAAAACGATGATATTGACAATTACGGCAGCATACGATGTTTGGACGAATGACTTCTATCAGAATAATGAAGCATTGGTATATAGTTTTGGGATAATTGTCATTCTGCTTTTGGTCATCATGATAATCATTTCCATCAGCAAGAGCAAAAGGTTGAAGACGTTGCAGCGCATCAATGAGGTTGCCGAAGAATCCAACCAGCTGAAGAATGCTTTCATCGCTAATATGACTCACGAAATTCGTACTCCTTTGAATGCCATTGTAGGCTTTACAACTATGCTTGCCGAAATGGATGATCTGGACAGAGAAACCCGTATGGCTTTTCTGAAGGAGATTAATGATAACAAGGACTCGCTGCTGCAACTGGTCAATGACTTGCTGGACTATTCGAAGATTGAGGCAAATACTCTGGAATATAACGATGGAGAAGTGGATGTAAACGCGCTGATTGATGAAGTCTGTACGACGGAGAATATGCGCTCGCATCCCACGGGCATTCAGGTGGAGTTTGTAGAACGGTTGCCTCAATGCCGTTTGGTGGTGGACCGCGTGCGTTTTGCCCAAGTCATAGGTAACTTGGTGAGGAACGCCTTGAAGTTTACGGAGATGGGCAGTGTGAAAATCGGTTGCAGGAGATTGAGCAACCATAACTTCTATTTTTATGTGGCAGATACAGGCTGTGGTATCGATGAAGTGGGAAGACATGCCATCTTTGAACGGTTTGTGAAGATGAACTACAATATCAAAGGTACGGGGTTGGGGCTTTCCATCACCAAATCTATTGTGGAGCACTATGGGGGAGGTATCGGTGTGGAGTCTAAGAAAGGGGAAGGCTCCACCTTCTATTTCACGTTGCCTGCCGGTATTGAATACAAAGAGTACGGTAAATTTTGATTTGCCAGTCCAAGAAGGCTCAATCAGCCATTTTCTTCAACTTCTTGAAGTGGCGGATTACTTCCAGATAATCGCGGTCGGTGCAGGCATTGAATTTATTCCATAAGTCACCCATTACAACGGCACCACCGAATCCGTAATCCTTAATCTCCAGTATGTTGTCGGGAGTAATGCCTCCCAAAGCCATGACTCTACTGTCTATGACCTTACTTTTTCCTGCTTGCCGCAACTCTTCGGCTGTGAAGCCGGACGTGACTCCGGACTTTGTGATGCAATTATATATCGGGCTTAGGAACAGATAGTCATAGAAATGCTTCTTGTTCTGCACTTCGTCCAGTGAATGGCAGGTGCAACTGATGTGGCCCGAATAGTCGTGGGGCTCTTTGGGATTGCGGGTGTTTAGATGAATCCCCATCAGGCTGAACTCTTCCTGCAGGTAGAAGTGCTCATGGGTAATGATGCGCTTATGGTATTTTTCGGGTATCAGCGTTAAAAGCCGTTCTGAATACATGGCGGGAGTTTCCGGCTTCCTCAGATGTAGAATATCCAGCCCCTCTTCGAATAGTGCCGTGATAATCTTGTCTTCTTCCACAAAAAATGTGGGTGCTGTTACTACGATGAGTTTCATTTCTTTTGTTTAACTTTTAAGTTTAGCAAAGTTAATGAATACTTATGGTAGAAGCCAAAGAATTTCTTTAAAATATGTTAGATGGCTATTTTAAACAAGAAAACGCATTCTTGAACCTTAGTTGCTCAAGAATGCGTCATTAACATGTTTAGTGGGACCTTGTTACTTATTTCAGTCTTTTACCTACTACATCCCAGTCGATGATGCTCCACAGTTCGTTCACATGGTCGGCACGGCGGTTCTGGTAATCAAGATAGTAGGCATGTTCCCACACGTCGAATCCGAGTAGCGGAACAAGACCGGCGCGTACCGGATTGCTACCGTTGGCTTCTTTGGTGATGTGGAGTTTGCCGTTCTTGTCGGCAGACAACCAAGCCCATCCGGAGCCGAACAAGCCGACAGCTGCCGCGTTGAATTCCTTCTTGAAATTCTCAAAGCTGCCGAAGTCGCGTTTGATGGCTTCTGCCAGCTTGCCGGTAGGCTCGCTGTGGGCAGGCTTCGGAGCAAACTGTAAGAAGTATAATGTGTGGTTCAACACTTGTCCTGCATTGTTGAAGATGGCACCGTCCGGTGCTGTGGCAACAATGGTTACCAGGTCTTTGCCTTCAAATTCCGTTCCCGGAACGAGGTTGTTGAGGTTGTTCACATAGGTTTGCAGATGTTTACCGTAGTGGTAATCTATGGTTTGCTGACTGATTACAGGTTCCAGTGCATTGTTGGTGTAGGGAAGTTTTGGCATTTCGTAAGTCATAACTGTTATCATTAAAATCGTTAATATTGTATTCATAAGTTTCAATTATTTAATTTTGGAACTTTACTATATAAACACTATAACCTATAGAAATGTTCGTACGTCTCCGAAGCTTTTTTTATCTTTGCCTCCGTAAAAACAAAGGAAGAAAAAATATCATCATTTTAAGATTATACGGATATGCCCGATTATATAGAGGAACTGAACGAAGGACAACGGAACGCGGTGTTATACAATGACGGTCCGTCACTGGTGATAGCCGGTGCCGGTTCGGGAAAGACGCGCGTGCTGACCTACAAGATTGCTTATCTGCTGGAGAATGGCTACCAGCCTTGGAACATTCTGGCATTGACCTTTACCAACAAGGCGGCGCGCGAAATGAAGGAGCGTATAGCCCGTCAGGTGGGGCCGGAGAGGGCGCGCCATCTGTGGATGGGAACCTTTCACTCCATGTTCCTGCGCATTCTGCATGTCGAGGCCGGGTATATCGGCTTCACTTCGCAGTTTACCATTTACGATACGGCAGACAGTAAAAGCTTGATACGTTCCATTATCAAGGAAATGGGGCTGGATGAGAAAGTGTACAAGCCGGGGATGGTGCAGGCGCGTATCTCGAATGCCAAGAATCATCTGGTTTCTCCGGCAGGCTATGCCAACAACAAGGAGGCTTACGAAGGAGACCGTGCAGCCAAGGTTCCGGCGCTTCGCGACATCTACCAGAGATATTGGGAGCGTTGCCGGCAGGCAGATGCGATGGACTTCGACGATTTGCTGTTCTACACATTCCTGCTGTTCCGGGACCACCCCGAGGTGTTGGCGCGTTATCAGGACCAGTTCCGTTACATTCTGGTAGATGAGTATCAGGATACCAATTTTACACAGCACAGCATTGTGCTGCAACTTGCCAAGAACCATCAGCATGTCTGTGTGGTGGGGGATGATGCACAGAGTATCTACTCCTTCCGTGGTGCCGATATTGACAATATTCTCTACTTTACGAAAGTATATCCCGATACGAAGGTCTTCAAGCTGGAGCAGAATTACCGTTCCACCCAGACCATTGTCCGCGCGGCCAACAGCCTGATAGAAAAGAACCAGTGGCAGATACGCAAGGAAGTGTTCTCGGAAAAGGAGAAGGGAGAGGCCATTGGTGTGTACCAGGCATACAGTGATGTGGAAGAAGGGGATATTGTGGTGAATAAGATAGCTGAACTGCGGCGTGAAAAGCGCTATGCCTACTCTGATTTTGCGATACTCTACCGTACCAATGCGCAGAGCCGTATCTTTGAGGAAGCCATGCGCAAACGCAGTATGCCTTACCGTATTTACGGAGGCTTATCGTTCTATCAACGCAAGGAAATCAAAGATGTTATTGCTTACTTCCGTCTGATAGTGAATCCCAATGATGAAGAGGCTTTCAAACGTATTATCAATTATCCTGCACGGGGTATCGGAGATACGACAGTGGGAAAAATCATTGCTGCCGCCACCGGGCACAATGTAAGTTTGTGGACCGTGCTTTGTGAGCCGTTGGCGTATGGCTTGAACTTCAATAAAGGTACGGTGGGAAAGTTGCAGGCATTCCGCGAACTTATATCTGCCTTTATCACAGATGCTGCGGAGAAGAATGCCTACGAGATCGGTGCCGACATTATTCGCCAATCGGGCATCATCAATGATGTGTGTCAGGACAACTCTCCCGAGAATCTGAGCCGTAAGGAGAATATAGAGGAGCTGGTGAACGGTATGAGTGATTTTTGTGCCCAACGGCAGGAGGAAGGAAAACCGAACGTGTTGTTGGGTGACTTCCTTTCGGAAGTTTCCCTTCTTACCGACCAGGATTCGGATAAGGATGGGGACGATGAGAAGATAACCTTGATGACTGTACATTCGGCCAAGGGATTGGAGTTCAAGAATGTGTTTGTAGTGGGGATGGAGGAGAATCTTTTTCCCAGCGGCATGGTGGGTGACTCTCCCCGGGCATTGGAGGAAGAACGGCGGCTGTTCTATGTAGCCATCACACGTGCTGAAGAACACTGTTTCCTATCGTATGCAAAGACGCGTTTCCGATATGGCAAGATGGAGTTTGGCAGTCCCAGCCGTTTCCTGAAGGATATAGATATACGTTTCCTGCGTCTGCCTCAGGATGCGGGAATGTTCCGCAGGGTAGAGGAGGAAGCCGCCGCTTTCCGCAGGGAGAACGCCAGAGGTTTTGCGCCTGATAGGGAAGATGCTCCGTATGGAGGAAAAGAGCGTGTGTCTGTACGACCGAAACAGCAGATTATTGCGCCGACCGTTCCACGTAATCTGAAACGGGTGGCGCCTTCTGCAAATACGGCAAGTACATCGCCTTCTGCCGGCGGGTCTGCCAATCGTGTACAGCAGGGACAACTGATAGAGCACGAACGTTTCGGCCTGGGTGAAGTTTTGAAAGTGGAGGGCGAAGGAGACAATGCGAAAGCCACCATCCGCTTCAAGAATGCGGGAGACAAACAACTTTTGCTGCGCTTCGCGCGTTTCAAAGTGCTGTCATAGGATAGTCGCATCTTTTGTCTCACACAAAAACGGGATATTTGTAAGAGGATGATGGTATAAGTGTAGGACCGTGGTATCTTAAAAAAAGACAGTTAGAACGATACATACGGACAATTTAGAATAGTAAATATAGATAGAAGAATGACAAATAAAGACTTTTCCCTTTTCCCTTCTCCCTGCTATATTATGGAAGAAGGATTGCTGAGAAAGAACCTCGCACTGATAAAAAGTGTGGCCGACCGCGCAGGTGTGGAGATAATCCTCGCTTTCAAATCATTTGCCATGTGGCGTTCCTTTCCCATTTTCAGGGAGTATATAGACCACTCTACGGCAAGTTCCGTCTACGAAGCCCGTCTGGCATTGGAGGAGTTCGGAAGTAAGGCACATACGTACTCGCCTGCCTATACCGAGGTCGATTTTCCGGAGATAATGCGGTGCAGCAGCCATATTACTTTCAATTCGCTTTCGCAGTTCCACCGCTTTTATCCGGTAGTGGTGGCGGAGGGAAGCGGCATTTCCTGCGGTATCCGTATCAATCCTGAATACTCTGAGGTGGAAACGGAGCTTTATAATCCCTGCGCACCCGGTACTCGCTTCGGTGTAATGGCCGACCAGCTTCCCGAAGAACTTCCGGCGGGTATTGAAGGTTTTCACTGTCATTGTCACTGCGAGTCTTCTTCCTACGAGCTGGAACACACATTGGAGCACTTGGAAGGAAAATTCTCCCGCTGGTTCTCACAGATTAAGTGGTTGAATTTAGGAGGCGGGCATCTGATGACGCGTAAGGATTATGATGTAGAGCATCTTGTCCGTCTGTTGCAGGGCTTGAAGGGGCGCTATCCACATCTTCAAATCATTCTTGAGCCCGGTTCCGCTTTTACTTGGCAGACCGGTGTGCTGAGCTCGGAGATAGTGGACATCGTGGAAAACCGCGGCATTCGTACCGCCATTCTCAACGTTAGCTTTACGTGCCACATGCCGGATTGTCTGGAGATGCCCTATCAGCCTGCAGTGCGTGGAGCGGAGATGGGCGATGCGGGCCCTTACGTCTATCGCCTTGGAGGAAACTCCTGCTTGAGCGGCGACTATATGGGACTGTGGAGTTTCGACCATGAGCTGCAGATAGGGGAGAGAATCGTCTTTGAGGACATGATACATTACACCACTGTAAAGACGAATATGTTCAATGGAATTCACCATCCGGCCATTGCAATGTGGACAAAAGAAGGAAAAGCTGAAGTTTTCAAGCAATTTTCTTATGAAGATTATCGTGGGCGAATGAGTTGATAATCAAAAGTCTGCTTGTATGCCTGGCGAAAATGTACACTTTTCTGTGTGAAAAAAGTCTGCGGAATGTTTGCAGGTTTAAGGAAAATATCTACCTTTGCATCCGCAATCGCGGAAATAGCTCAGTTGGTAGAGCATAACCTTGCCAAGGTTAGGGTCGCGAGT